>JGI12053J15887_10000037_pt1 | contig 34817 bp, 31 predicted proteins | sample MedBloCAOM1_O3_FD_15887 | JGI IMG/M metagenome (IMG submission 15887)
GGTCGGCTTCTCCCAGGGACGCATCATGGGCGGCGGCTCCTCGGTGATGGGCATGGTGGCGTATCGCGGCACGCCGGACGACTACGCCGAATGGGAGGCCCACGGAGCGGCCGGATGGGGCTGGAACGACGTGCTGCCGTATTATCGCAAGCTCGAGAACGACCTGGATTTCGGCGGCGAAATGCACGGCCGCAGCGGACCGGTGCCGATCCGCCGCACCAGCCCTGACGACTGGGCGCCGCTGTCGAAGGCGGTGCACGCGTTCGCGCAAGAGCGCCAAATTCCGTTCATCGCCGACATGAATGCGGATTTCCGCGACGGCTATGGCGCGGTGCCGATGAGCAACTGGCCGGACAAGCGCGCGTCGGCGGCGATCTGCTATCTCGATCCGTCGGTGCGCGCCCGCGGCAATCTGACCATCGTCAACGGCGCCACGGTCACGGCGTTGCTGTTCGAGGGGCGCCGCGTCACCGGCGTGACCGCAAGGGTCGACGGTGAGGCGAGGCAGTTCAATGCGCGCGAGATCATCCTGTCCACCGGCGGCGTACATTCGCCCGCGTTCCTGATGCGCTCGGGCATCGGGCCCGCCGGTCACCTGCGCGAGCATGGCATCGAGGTGCGCGCGGATCTGCCGGGCGTCGGCGAGAATCTGTCCAACCATGCCATCGTTTTCGTCGGCTTGCTGCAGAATCGCAACGCGCGGCAGGCCGCATCATTGCGGCCGCATCCTATGACGGCGTTCCGCTATTCCTCCGGACTTGCGGGGGCGCCGCCGACCGATATGTACATCAACGTGCAGTGCAAGACCTCGTGGAGTCCGCTCGGCTTCCAGGTCGCCAATCTCGCGCCCACGTTGCTCAAGCCGATGGCGCGCGGCCGGGTCTCGCTGGCCAAGGGCGATGCCGCCACGCCGCCCTGCGTCGAATTCAACTTCACCGGTCACGACCTCGACCTCAAGCGCTTCATGCAGGGTTTCCGCCGCGCGGTCGAAGTCCTGGCGCACGAGAAGGTGCGCGCCATGACCGGCGTGACCTTTCCGGTCAAATTCACCGACCGCCTGCGCCGCCTCAACCGCATCACGCCGGCGAACAAGGTTCAGAGCGCGGTCATCGCGGCGCTCATCGATCTGGTGCCGCCGCTCGCCGCCCCGATCTTCTCGACCTTGGCCGACCGGCGTGTCGACCTCGCGACATTGGTGGCGGACGACGATGCGCTTGCGGCGCATATCCGCGAGAACGTCGCCGGCACGTTTCACCCCGTTGGCACCTGCCGCATGGGCGGCGCCAACGACCGCGATGCAGTGGTCGACTCCGAGGGTCGGGTGCGCGGAATCGCCGGCTTGCGGGTCATCGATGCCTCGATCATGCCGACAGCGCCGCGCGGCAATACCAATATCCCGACCATCATGGTGGCGGAAAAAATCTCCGCGACGATGGTCGACGAGGCCCGGGCGGCAGCGTGAGGGCAACGACGCCCCATCAATCAGGCCGATCAGCGTTTGTAGAGTCCCATGATCGCGGCCTTGGCCAGCGTATTGAAATGGAGCTGAAAGCCGATGACCGCCGCTGAGGTATCGGCGCCAACCTGCAGCTTGTCGACGCTGACTGCGAACACGGTGAAGAGGTAGCGGTGCGGGTGATCGCCCGGCGGCGGGCAGGGACCGCCATAGCCCGGCGCGCCGAAGTCGGTGCGCGTCTGCAGTGTCCCCGATGGCAGCTTGGGAGCTTGCGGATTGCCGGCGTCCAGCGCCAGTTCGGTGACGCTAGGCGGGATGTTGACCATCAGCCAATGCCAGAACCCGCTGCCGGTGGGGGCATCCGGGTCGAAGCAGGTCACGGCAAAGCTCTTGGTGCCGGTGGGCTCGCCCGACCAGGCGAGATGCGGCGAGCGGTTGTCGCCCTCGCAACCGAAGCCGAAGGCGGCCGACAGAATGTGGGTCTTGGCGAGATAGTCGCCGTCGTTGAAGCTGTTGCTCCGGACCGTGAACGTCATGCGTGGTCTCCCGTTCTCAAGCAAGGCTGATGCGGTGTCCGCAGCGAGGGTTGAGCGCCTTCGCCACACCCCGCCGCTTCGAACGCCCGCGTTCAGATTACGCCTCGCCCCAGGCCGGAGCGAATCCGCTCGACGTCGGCTTGCGGCTTTTGAGGGTCGCTGGGGCTCACATGCCCATTTCGTCACTCAACTTGGAGACATGCCGATGACGCTGCCACCTCTCGGGCCCGTGCACAGCGGCGGACACGACAAGAATAACGGACCGCAGGTGCCTTACTACAGCCTATGGACCGAGCCGAGCGGCGCCAGCGGCCTGGCGAGCTGCGCGCTCGGCGGGTTCGAGATGAAGAGCGTCGGCGGGCAAGCGGCGCCCATGTGGATGCGGCAAATCCCCGGAGAGGTCACGGCGGTCTTTTTCACGGTCCTGCCTGTGGGCTGGGTCGGCGAGTGGCACGAGAGCCCGAAGCCGCAGTGGGTGGCGCCGCTGTCGGGTCGCTGGTTCATCCAGACGCAGGACGGTTCGCGTGTCGAGATGGGCCCGGGCGATATTCATTGGGGACAGGATATCGACACCCGCGCCGTTGACGGTGGCCGGGGCCATCGCTCCGGGCAACTCGGTGCTGAACCCTGCGTGCTGCTTTTGCTTCAGTACAAGACACCTCATGGTGCCGGCATGTCATGCCCTTTCAGCTGAACCATATACGGGGCCAAGCCACGCGCGAGGCGATGCGAGCCGCGCGCGGATCGCCAGCAAGGTAGAGTCAAAGGCAGTGGAGTACTGATATGGTCGCCGCGATGGAACGCATCCGCACCATCGACATCCACGCCCACATGCTGCCGCGGGAAACGATCCGGCGGCTCGGCAAGGAATCGTCGCGCGTGGCGCCGAAGTTGATCGCGCAGGCCGACGGCTCGACGATCATGGAGATCGCGGGCAAAGTGGTGCAGCGGCCGATGCCACAGGAATGCTGGGACCTCGATCTGCGCCTTGCCGACATGGACAGGCATGGCATCGACATGCAGGCCGTCTGCGCCACCGTGCATACCTTCTTTTACGAAGAGGAGCCGGCGCTCGGCGCTGCCTGCGCCGCCCTGCAGAACGACGAGATCGCCGCCGCGACCGGGCGCCATTCCGATCGCTTCGTCGCGCTCGCCACCTTGCCGTTGCAGGATCCGCAACGCGCGGCGGACGAGCTCACGCGCGCCATGCGGGTGCTTGGTCTGCGCGGCGCCCAGATCGGCTCGAACGTCGGCGGCGGGAATCTCGACGATCCCGCTCTCGATGCGGTGTGGGCGGCGGCGAACGAGCTGCGTGCCTTCATCCTCGTCCATCCGCACGGCGAAATCCTGCCGGGCGACCGGCTCGCGTCCTACTACATGCGCAACTTCGTCGGTCTTCCGTTCGAGACCACCGTGGCCGGCGCCGCGCTGGTCTTCGGCGGCGTGATCGAGCGCTACCCCGACATCAATTTCTGCCTTTGCCACGGCGGCGGCTTTCTGCCGTATCAGGCCGGGCGCTTCGTGCACGCCTTCAACATGCGCGCCGAGCCGAAGACACGCTTGCGAGGCTCGCCGCAAGACTCCATGGCCCGCCTACATTACGACACGATCGTGCATTCGCCGCGCGCACTCGAGTTCCTCGTCGCCACGGTCGGGCCCGACCGCGTCCTCATGGGCAGCGACTATCCCTTCGACATGGGCGAGCTCGGCTGCGTGACCCGCGTCGAGACGCTCGCGATTTCGAGGACGCACCGCGATGCCGTGCTCGGCCAGCGCGCCAACGAATTGCTGCGCAATGCCTGACTTGCACTCCGTCGGGGCGGCACGGCTGCGGCGAACCATTACGGCGACCGCCGCCGCCCATCCGTTCTATCGCGCCCGCCTCCGTGAGCTGGGTCTCGCGGCAAACGACATTCGTTTGCTCGACGATCTCCCGGCTTTGCCGGTGACCCGCAAGGACGACTACATCTCCGATCCCGAGGCGTTCCGTCTGCGCCCGCAGGATCTGCCGGCCGACTGTTCCCCGGAAGAACGCGTGCTGTGGGACGTCGCCTACACCACCGGGACCACCAGCGGGCGGCCGTCGCCGTTCTACAACACCGCGCACGATGCCTACGCCATCTGGGACCAGGCGCGGCGCTGCACCGACGCGGAAGGGCTGGTCGCGAGCGATCGTGTGGCGAACCTTTATCCACTCGCGGGCTTTCCCACCGGCGCGTTCCTGAGCGTCATCCGCTCCACCATGATCGCGGGTCTGCCGGTAGTGCACGGGTTGACCGGCTCCGCGAATTCCGAGTTCAAGGTCCGCAACTCGCTGGCGGAAGCGCTGGCGACAGTCACGCGTTTTCGTCCCACCGTGCTGTGGGGCGTGCCGAGCTTCATCCGCCGGTTTCTCGACGAAGCCTGCCGGACCGGCGCTGACTTATCCGACGTGCGGCTGGTCCTGACTTCGGGTGAACCGGTTGGCGAAACGCTGCGGGCGGCGCTGCGCGATCAGCTCGCCCAGCTGGGCGCTCCATCGATCACAATCCGCGCCCGCTATGCCTTTACTGAGATGCAGGGCGGGTTGGTGCAATGTGCGGAGGGCGCGGCGCCGCAGAACATCGTTCCCGATCTCTATTATCTCGAAGTGGTTGAGCCCGGCACCGGCCGAAGGCTTGCGGACGGCGAGAGCGGTGCGCTCGCCATCACCCATCTGCACCGTCGCGGCACCGTGTTGTTGCGCTATCTCGTCGGCGATATCGTCACGCTGTCGCGCACGCTGTGCCCGATCTGCGGCCGCGCGGGCGAGCGCGTGGTTGCGACGCCGCGGCGCACCGGCAATCTCGTCAAATGCCGGGGCATGCTGGTCAACACCGATGTGATTGTTGATACGCTCTCGGCCATGGCGGCGATCGCCGAATTCCAGGTCGTGTTTGCCGGCGCCGCGGCGCGGGGTGCCATGGAGCGGCTGGTGATCCGCATCGAGGGGGACGCCGATGCCGCCCTGCGCGAGGATGTGATACGGCGCGTGCGCGAGGCTGTGTCGCTGCGTTCGGAGGTCGAATTCGTGGCGCGCGGGGCGCTCTACGAGCAGTCGATCAAGGCGAAGCGCGTAGTGGATCTACGGAGCAAAGACTGACGAGGACAGCATGGACGCAGGCGCTGCCGGCAAGACGTTTCCGCCCTACGAATTTCACGTCGAGCGCGGGAAGATCCGCGAATTCGCCGACGCGATCGGCGATGCCAACCCGATCTATCGTGATCCCGATTACGCCATGGAAATGGGTTTTGCGGGCATCCTCGCGCCGCCGACCATGCTGCGCACGTTCCTCTACGAGCCGAAGGCGGCATCGGAGGCGCTAAGGGTGAAGGATTGGAGCTACATCGTCCACGGCGAGCAGGAGTTCGAATATTTTGCGCCGATTGTGGCAGGCGATGTGCTCACCGCGCAGGAGCGCATCGCCAGCATCACGGAAAAGGAGAGCCGTCGCGCCGGCAAGCTGCAGATCGCCGTGATCGAGACCACGTTCCACAATCAGCGCGGCGAGAAGGTGCAGGTGGCGCGGCGAACCCTGGTCGAGACCGGCAAGAGGATCGCCGAGTGATGAGCAACCGACCATCGTTCTCATCGATCAATGTCGGCGATGCGCCGGTGCCGCTCGTTTGCGGCCCGCTCACGCGCACGCAATTCGTGCGCTACGCCGGGGCGTCGCACGACTTCAACCCCAACCATCACGACGAGGTCTATGCCAAGGCCAGCGGCAACAAGGCGGTGTTCGGCATGGGCATGCTGGCCGGCGGCTATTGTGCGCGCCTGCTGACGGATTGGCTCGGCGACGGCGCGTTGCGGGGGCTGCGCATCCGCTTCGCCTCCCGGTTCTGGCCCGGCGACGTGCTGACCTGCAGCGCAGCGGTCACCGCCAAACGCGAGGTCGCGGGCGAGGGCCTCGTCGATTGCGAGTTCTCGGCGGTCAATCAGGATGGACAAGTCGTCATCCGCGGCGAGGCCACTGCCGCCCTGCCGGGCTGAGCGACGTGGCGTGGGGGCGCGGTTCGCGACCGGCGTCGCGCGCGCCCAATGGTGTCGCGTATTCAGTGGGCTTGCTCCCCGCAATCGGGGAGGGGCCGCAAGAGCCGATAGCCTCACTCCGCTGCGGCGGCTGCTCCCGCTTTGGCGCGCGCAATGGTTTCCCACACACGCATCGGGGTCGCCGGCATGTCGATCGCCTCGACGCCGAGCGGCGCGAGCGCATCGATGAGCGCATTGATCACGGTCGGCGGCGCGCCAATGGTGCCGGATTCGCCGATGCCCTTGACCCCCAACGGGTTGGTCTTGCAGGGCACCTCTTCCAGTTCCGCCTCGATGTTCGGCATCGTGTCCGCCCGCGGCATGCCGTAGTCCATGAAGCTACCGGACAGCAGCTGTCCGGATTGACGGTCATAGACCTGGTGCTCGATGAGGGCCTGGCCGATTCCCTGCACCACGCCGCCCTGGATTTGGCCGCGCACGATCATCGGGTTGAGCACGCGGCCCAGGTCATCGACCACGAAATAGCGATCGAGCGTCACCTCGCCGGTCTCCGGATCGACCTCGAGCTCGCAGACATGGGAGCCGTTGGGATGGCTGGGCGGACTGGCGCTGAAGCTGCCGGTCGCCTCGAGCCCAACGCCGAATTTTTCTGTGAGCGGCCCCATCGGCGCATAGGCTGCCTTGGCGACGTCGGCGATGGTGATCACCTTGTCGGTGCCGACGACGCGGTATTGCCCGTCCTTGAACTCGATGTCGGCGGCGTCCGCTTCCATCAATGCGGCGGCCATCGGCTTGCCCTTCTCGATGATCGCCTCGGTCGCCTTGGCGAGCGCGTTGCCGCCGACGGTCGCGCTGCGGGCGCCATAGGTTCCGCGGCCGATCGGAACCTGAGCCGTGTCGCCCTGCACATAGCGGATGGATTCGAACGGCACGCCGAGCCGGTCATGCACCAGCTGCGCGAACACGGTGGCGTGACCCTGGCCGTGCGAATGCGTCCCGGCCAGCACGTTGAGCGTCCCGTCGGGATTGAAGCGCAGGTCCATGCGTTCGTTGAAGATGCCGCCGAACTCGATGTAATAGCTCACCGCGCGGCCGCGCAGCTTGCCGCTCTTCTCCGACGCTTTCTTGCGCGCGGGAAATCCCTTCGCATCGCTGAGCTCGATGCACCTGTCCATGAGGCGCTCGAACTCCCCGCTGTCGTAGGTCCACAGCGTCGGCGTCGCGTAGGGAAGCTTGCTCGTCGGGATCAGGTTGCGGCGCCTGATTTCGGCGGGCTCCATGCCGATCGTGCGCGCGGCGTGCTCGATCAGGCGCTCCATGAAATAGGCTGCCTCGGGGCGGCCGGCGCCGCGATAGGGCCCGGACTGCGAGGTGTTGGTGAACAGCCCCTGCGACATGATGTGCAGGGTCTGGATGTCATAGGCCGCCGGGATGAAGCGCAGAGAAAACGCGCCGGCTGCGAGGGCGGCGCCGACGAAATAGGCGCCGAGCTGGAACAGGCATCTGGCCCGCAGTGCCAGAATCTTGCCATGCTCGTCGAGCGCGAGCTCGCCGTAATAGATCATCTCGCGACCGGCGTGATCGGTGAGCATGCTTTCCGACCGGGTGGACACCCACTTCACCGGGCGGCGGATGCGGCGCGCCGCCCACAGGACGAGCGCATCGTCCGGAAAGACCGCCTTCAGCCCGAACCCGCCGCCGACGTCGGGCGAGACCACCCGGATTTGATTCTCCGCGATGTGGAAGACGTGCGACATCTCCATGCGCGCGCCATGCGGGTTCTGGCTGGTCGCATACAAGGTGTACTGATCGTCGGCCGCGTTGTAGTCGCCAAGCGCGACCCGAGGCTCCATCGTGACGGGCGACAGGCGGTTGTTCTCGACCCGCAGCTTCACCACGTGCTTGGCCTTGGCGAAGGCGGCATCGGTGGCGTCCTTGTTGCCGAACATCAGCCGGAAGCCGACATTGCCCTGCGGGCAGTCCTCCCACACTTTGGGTGCGCCATCCTTGGCGGCTTCTTCCAGATCCACGATTGTCGGCAGCGGCTCGTAGTCCACCTCCACGAGCTCGGCGGCATCGCGCGCCTGCGCGAGCGTCTCGGCCACCACGAAGGCGACGCGGTCGCCGACGAAACGAACCTTTTCGGCATTGAGCACGGGCTGGAATGTGCGGTGGCCCTTGGGCGCGCCGAAATCTTCCGGCATCAGGTGGGCGGTGAAGCTGCCGAGCTTCTCCGCGACGGCATCGGCGCCGGTAAGGACGCACAGCACCCCGGGCGCGGCCTTAGCCTTGGCGACGTCGATGCGCGTGATGCGGGCATGGGCGTGCGGCGAGAGCACCGTCACGCCATGGCATTGTCCGGACAAGCTGATGTCGTCGACATAGCGCCCTTGCCCGAGCAGGAAGCGCTGGTCCTCCACCCGCCGCACAGCTTGTCCGATGCCGAACTTGGCCATATTCGCCCGCCTCTGTTCACGGTGTGATTTTTCCAGTCGAATGTAATGGAGAGCCGATGCCGGCGCCAGCACGAGTGCTACCCACCCTACCGTGCTGCCTTCAACCAAACCGCTGCAGCTACACCGGCGCCACCGCGCCGCGCTCGATGCGGAACGCGCGCGAGAGCAGGTCGGCAATATGCACCTCGTTCGATTCGGCGATCAGGATCGAAAGCCGCTGTCCCTTCAGGTTGGCCATGACCTCGCCCAGCCTGCGGGCGAGCGCCGGTGCCAGCCCCTCGAACGGCTCGTCGAGCAGGAGCATCCGGGTGCCGGCCATCAGGGCGCGGGCGAGCGCAACCATCTTCTGCTGGCCGCCCGAGAGCTCGAGCGAGCTGCGCGCGCGAAACGCCGCGACCTCGGGCATGATCGAGAAGATCCATTGCAGGCGCTGCTCCACCCCCTCGGTCGGCGTGGTCCAGCTCGGCAATCGGATATTCTGTTCGACCGTGAAGTCGGGCACCAGGCGGCGGTCCTCGGGCATGTAGCCGATGCCGAATCCGACGCGGCGGTGCGGCGGCAGCGCCAGCAAATCGACCTCGTCCAGCTTGACCTTGCCGGTCGCCGGGATGGCGCCCATCAGGGCGCGCAGCAAGGTGGTCTTGCCGGCGCCGTTGCGGCCGATCAGGCCGCACATCTCGCCCTCGGCCAGATCGAGCGACGCTTTGCGAATGACCGGCACCGGACCGATCGAGACGTCGAGGTCCGAGACGCTAAGCATGGGAATGCCCTTCGCCGTCCGGCTTGGTGCCGCTGATGAGGGTCTGTACCCTGCGATCGGCGAGCGCGGCGGCCGGCGCGCCGTCGGCAATTACCGTCCCATCGTAGAAGGCGAGCACACGGTCGGCGAACCGCGCCACGATCTCCATATCGTGTTCGACGAACAGCACCGTCAATTTCCGGCTCTTCAATGCCGACATGACGACATCCATCACCCCGAATTTCTCCTCGACCGAAATTCCGCTGGTCGGCTCGTCGAGCAGGAGGACGCGCGGCGAGCCCACCACCGCCATGGCGATGTCCAGGAGTTTGCGGATGCCCTGCGGCAGGGTCGACGCCAGGGCGTGCCGGTAAGCGGCGATGCGGAACAGCTCGATCGACGCATCGGCCTCCCTGATGGTCGCGGGGGATTTCAACGGCGCCAGCACCCGAGCGAAAGCGCCGTTCGATCCGGCTGCGGCCGCCGCGGCGCACATGTTCTCGAACACCGTCAGGGAGGGAAAAATCTGTGCGACCTGGAACGAGCGCGAGATGCCCAGTCGCGTGATCTCGCGCGAGGGGAGGCCGGTGATGTCGAGGTCCTCGAGCCGGATGGTGCCCTTGGTCGGCCGCAGATGGCCGGTGATCATGTTGATGAACGTGGTCTTGCCGGCGCCGTTAGCTCCGATGATTCCCACGGTCTGCTGCGCTGGGACCTCGAGGGTGATGTCGCGCGCCGCCACGATCGAGCCGAAGGTCTTCTCCAGATCGTGCACCGAAAGGATCGCGGTCATGATCCCTTCTCCGGCGCGCGGCGCAGGCGGTAGAACAACGAACCGAGTCCTTCCGGCAGGAACAGGATGGTCAGCAGCAGGGCCGAGCCGAGGATGAGCTGCCAGAAGCCGGGCAGGAGATCGATGGCGATCGAGCGCACCAGTTCGAACACCAGGGAGCCCACGAAGGCGGCTGCGACCGAGCCCACGCCGGCGAGGATGGTGACGAACACAAAGCCGCCCGAGGTTGTCCAATAGGCCATGTTGGGATCCACATGCGCCACCGCGAGCGCCGCGAGCGCGCCGCCGAGGCCTGCGAGTATCCCGGAAATAACCAGCTTGAGGTGGATCAGGCGAGTGACCGAGATGCCGAGGAATTCCAGCCGGATCTCGTTGTCGCGCGCCGGCATCGCAAGCGCGCCGGCGACGGTGCGGAAATAGAGCGTGATGAGGAAAGCGCTGACCGCCGACAGCCCGAGCACCAGCCAGAACAGCGCGAGATTGAGCGCCCGGCCATGGGGCTCGTATCCCAGGAACGTTCCGGACTCGACGTGGAAACCGTCGGTCGAGCCGAGCGTCTCGGTCTTGACCAGGATGCCGTATAGAATCATCGACATCGCGAGGCTGAGCATCGCGAAAAAGATGTCGCGATAGCGCGCCAACAGGAAGCCGACCAGGAATGCGACCACACCGGCCGCAGCCGCGCCGACCGCGACCAGCAGAAACACGTCCCGCCAGCCGGCGTAGCGGCTGAGCAACGCCACCGCATAGGCGCCGGTCGCGTAGAACAGCGCTTGCCCAAAGGGGACGAGGCCGGCCCGCCACAGGATCACGAGCCCGAGCACGACCAGCGCATTGGCGAACGCGATGGTGGCAAGCGACACCAGCCAGGCCGGCAGCGCCGGCGCGGCCGCGGCCACGGCGACGAAGGCCAGCGCTCCGAACAGGTTCGCGCGCGACCACATGTCAGCGCTTCCACTCGGGATGACGGTCGTTGCTTCGTGCCATCAGATCTTCCGCGGTGCGGCCTGGGTGAACAGCCCGTAGGGACGAAAAATGAGTACGAGCGCCATCACCGCGTAGATGACGAACAGCTCGAGCTGAGGGACGAGGTGGACGGCGGCGGCGCGGCAGATGCCGACGATGAGCGCGCCGATCAGCGCGCCTTCGATCGAGCCCATGCCGCCGATGGCGACCACCGCGAAGGCGAGCACGATCACCTCGACGCCGATGCCGAGCGTGACCGAAATCTTCGGCGCCATGACGGCGCCGCCGAGCGCGCCCAGCATCGCCCCTATGATGAAGGTGACGGTATAGACCACGGTGACGTTGATGCCGAACGCCGCCGCTGTCTCGCGGTCGAAGATGACCACGGTGAGGAGGCGGCCGTACCGGGTGTGCTTCAACGCCCAATAGCTCAGGACCGCGACCAGCGCCGCGATGGCGACGAGACCGATGTCATAGTTCGACAGGATGAGATCGCCGATCTCGATACTGCCGGCGGCGACCATCGGCTGGTAGGCGCCGTAGGAGCGCGGTCCCCAGATCAGCACAATGACGTCTTCGAGGATCAGGAACGCGGCATAGGTGACGAGAACGATCACCACCTCGTCCTTGCCGTAAACCAGCCGCAGCACGCCGCGCTCGAGCACGAAGCCGAGCACGAGCCCGATCGCCATCGCCATCAGCACCATGAACAGGAAACCGCTGGCGTCCGGCCAGCCGCGCTCGACATAGATGCCGACTGCCGTCGCCGCGCCATACGCGCCGAAGGCATAGAACGAGCCGTGGGTGACGTTGAGGATCTTCATCACCCCGAAGATCAGGCTCAGACCGACGGCGACGAGAAACAGATAGGCGGCATAGACGAGGCCATCGGTGAGGATGGCGAAGGTAGTCAGCACGACGTTTCACCGACGGCGCCGCAGATACGCTGTTTTCTCTGTCCACGGCGTCGGTGCGCTCTGTCCTTGGCGGACGCGCATCGCGCAACAACGACGACCCCCATCCCCAAGCCTCCCCGAACGGAAGTCGGGCTTGCCCGACTTGCGCAAGACCAGCGGCGACCCGGGCAGGCCCGGGGTGCATGGGGGAAGGAGTACGCCGGGCGTGTGGAGAGGAAGCGCACCGGGATCGCGTCGTCGCCGTGTTGCATCATCTGCAAAGCAATCTGCGCTAATTGCACTTCGCGCCCTTCATCCCATCCTTGATCCACTCGTCGGCGGCGATGCCAGGCGGAGGGTTCACGCACTCGGCCGCAAAGCGCATGACGTCGACCACTTCCGGTTGGCCCTTCTGCTTGTTGAAGCGGTAGGTCCCGTATGCGGTCTCCTGGATTCCCTGATGGCCGTTGCCGAGCGCCAGCTTGACCGGGCCGCTCGGTGCTTCGTACGAGATGCCTTCGAACGCGGTCGCGACATCGTCGGTCGAGGGCTTGCCGCCGCCTTTTTCCTTCTGCGCTTTCTCCCACGCCACTTTCAGCCCGAGGATCGACAGCGCCATCTGATACGAGGGATAGGTCGGCGGCGTACCATAGCGTTCGAAATAGATTTTGTGGAACCAGGCATTCAGGGGCGTATTCGGGGCCAAAGGCCCGTTCGGCCCGCGGCCGCCGATGATGGTGCCGTCCGGCATCTTGTCGCGCAGGCGCCAGATCGACGCCTCGGCGGTCGTGCCGATGAGCGGCATGCGCTTGCTCAGGCCGCGCGCCTCGCTCTGATAGATGAAGCCCTCGAGATCGCCATCCCAGAAACTGGAATGCAGCGCCTGCGATTTCGAGGTCAGCAGCGTCGAAATTTCGGCGCCGAATTCGCCGGCGAATAGTTTCGGGAACAGCTCCTTGTCGACTTTCGCCTTCGGTGCGAGCACGCCCATCGTGCTGACGAAGTCGCGCCAGGAATCCTGGCCCCAGGCGTAATTCTGATTGATCCCGGAATAAAGCGTGACGTCTTTCTTCTTGGCGAGGAGGTAGCGCGCCGCGCCGGTATTATCCATGGTGGCGTGCGGCGCCGCGCGGAACACATATTTGCGCGGCTTCTCCTCGAAGATGCGCGGCGTGCCGCAATCGAAATAGACGGTGAGCGCCTTGAGTTCGTCCGCGACCGGCGTCACCGCGAGGCAGCTCCCGGACGAGATGTAGCCGACGACAGCGTCGACCTGGTCGCGCTGCACCAGATTGCGGAATTCGGTCACGACCTGCGCGGTGGAACCGGCTTCGTCGACGTATTTGGCGTCGAGCTTGGTGCCGCCGAGGCCGACGGTGTTGTAGGGCGCCGGCGCGGTGCCTGCGTTGAGCGCCTCGATCACGATCTCGGCGCCGTTCCGGCCGGGCACGCCGAAGGGCGACGCCGCCGGCCCGCTGAGAAACGATACGATGCCGAGCTTGATCGGCGCCGCTGCGGGCGCCGCCGGCTGCTCGGCCGGCGCACCGCCCGCCGAGAGCAGCGTCAAGGCGGCCGCAAATCCTAGCGCACCGACGGCAGGCTTGGAGTAGCGATAGGTCATTGCTCGTTCCCTCCACATTCGACCAAATCGATCGTTTTTCTTCTTGCCTTAAGCAAACGCGATCCCGGCGCCATATTCAACCGGTTTTCCCTGAGCCGCGGGCCGTGCATCGTGCTAATCCGTATCGGCTCGACCTGATCTGCAAGGAGATGCAATGAGTGTTGCCACCATGTCCCGGGAATCGTCCGCCGCTCCGCAGACCGGCCGCGCGGCGCGGCTTGCGGCCCGTACCGGCCAGTTCAAAGGGGCGACCGCCGGCGTTGCGCCGGGCTTTGTGCAGGGCAACCTCGCCATTCTGCCGAATGCGCTGGCGGGCGACTTCCTGCGCTTCTGCCAGCTCAACCCGAAGCCGTGCCCGCTGCTTGCGGCCTCGTCGCCGGGTGATTTCCGTCTGCCCACGCTCGCCGACGATCTCGACATCCGCACCGACCTGCCGCGCTACCGCGTGTTCCGGCAGGGCGAACTGGTCGACGAGCCGGCCGATATCCGCGGGCATTGGCGTGATGACCTCGTTGCGTTCGTGCTGGGGTGCTCGTTCTCGTTCGAGGAGGCGTTGATCGAGGACGGCATCGAGCTGCGCCACATCACCTGCAACGCCACCGTGCCGATGTACCGCACCTCGATTGCGACCGCGGCCGCGGGTCCGTTCCACGGCCCGATGGTCGTCTCGATGCGGCCGATGAAGCCGGCGGACGCCATCCGAGCCATCCAGATCACCACGCGCTTTCCCGCCGTGCACGGCGCGCCGGTGCATATCGGCAAGCCCGAGCTCATCGGCATCGCCGACCTGGGCAAGCCGGACTACGGCGACGCGGTGCCGGTGAACGCGGACGAGATCCCGGTGTTCTGGGCCTGCGGCGTCACGCCGCAATCGGTGGTGGCGACGGTCAAGCCCGAATTCTGCATCACCCATTATCCCGGCAGCATGCTGGTGACCGACCGGCGCAATACCGAATTTGCGATCATGTGAGGAGCGGTTGATCCGATTTACCGCTTCGGCTCGACATCGAGCCGCACCACCCAGCCGTCGAGGCCGGGTTTGGCGGCGGGATAGCGCGCGCGCACGAGTGGATCGTGGCCCGGGATCACGTGGTCGGGTGACGATGCGAGCCTCTGCAGTGTGGCATAGCCCTCGACCACCTCCGCGACATTATACGTAATGGGAAAGACCCGTCCGGTTTCCAGATGCGCGTAGAGGTGCGCCGCATCAGCGGCGAGCACGACATGGCCGCGGCGGGTCTTCACGCGCACGCTCTGCAAGCCCTGGGAATGGCCGCCAATATGATGGACGGTGACGCCCGGTACGATCTCGCCGTCCCCATCGTGGAAGTCGACGCGGCCGGCAAACACCTTGCGCACCATCGCCACCACGTCGTCGGCCTCGAACGGCAGCCGCAGCGCCATGTGGCACATGCAGCGCCCGGTGGCGTAAGCCATCTCGCAATCCTGCAGGTGATAACGCGCGCGCGGAAACAGATCGTAGTTGCCGATGTGATCGTAATGCATGTGGCTGACGATGACGGTCTCGACCGCTGCGGGATCGATGCCGATGGCCTTCAACCCGTCGCCGACCGGCTCGATCGTCTCGCGCTGGCGCTTCTTCCCCATCGCCGCGTCGAAGCCGGTATCGAGAATGATCGGCCCCTTCGGCCCGACGATCGCCCAGACGTAGAAGTCGAGCGGCTGCAGCACGTCATGGGGATCGCCACCGATGAAGTTGTCCGCTGCCTTGCGATCGTGATGTCCGTAGCGGATCGCGTAGATCTCGTGGACGTCCTCGCCGCTCATCATGCCCTCCATGCGGGGTTACCACCACGAACTCGAACGCTTCCGGATCTGCAGCGCATCATTGCTGCGCCGCATCTGGGACACAGGCCGTCACTTCCCGAGTGGGGCGCCCTCGCCCAGCGCGCGCACTTCGACGCCGGCGCGACGCTCGACCGGCTGCACCACCGTGGTGAGATCCTTGTCGGGCCCGTTCTCGTCGCAGGCGGTCTGCAGCAGCCGCGTGACAGCTTCGGCCACGTCCATCGGCACGCCCAGCGCCTTGCCCTCGGACAGGCACAGCTTGAGATCCTTGGTCATCAATCCCACCGTGAAGCCGAGATTGAAGGTGCGCGGCAGGACGACGCGTCCGAACTTGTCCTCGGTCGCGGTGTTGCGGCCGGTGCCGGAATTGATCACGTCGAGCATGATGCGCGGATCAAGCCCCGCCTTGACCCCCATCACCATCGCTTCTGACGTCGCGGTCATCGCCGCCGCCGACAGATAATTGTTGCAGAGCTTCATGGTCTGCCCGGCGCCCGGCCGCTCGCTGATGAAGAAGGTCTTGCCGATGGCCGGAAGCAGCGGCTCGATCGCGCTCACCTCCGCGCGCGGGCCTGACACCATCAACGCCAGCGTGCCCTTCGCCGCGCCGGTGACGCCGCCGCTCACGGGGCAGTCGATCTGCACGATGTTGTTCGCCTTGAGCGCCTCGAAGATGCGCTTGGCCATGACCGCGCCGGTGGTCGAGAGGTCGACGAAACGGCGCACGCGCTTGCCTTCGATCACGCCGTCGGCGCCGGTCGCGACCGCGAGCACGATGTCGGGCGTGGGCAGGCTCGCCATCACGGTCTCGACTTGGTCGGCCATGTCGCGCGGGGAGCCCGCGGCTTGCGCGCCGAGCGCGGTGAGCCGGTCGACCGCCTCACGCCGCGTGTCGAACACGATCACCCGGTGGCCGGCCTCGACCAGCCGGCGGGCGATGTGGAAGCCCATCTGGCCGAGCCCGATGAAGCCGATGTCCATGTCCGTCTCTCCCTCGCTATTGCTTTGCGTGCCAGTTTAGCTCGAATTCCGATCGAGACGCGCGACTCCCTCAGTGGTCATTCCGGGGCACCGATCTCGGGTTTACCCGAAGATCGGCATTTGGATTGCCCGAGTCGGCTGCAGCCGAGTCGGATACGATCTGCGTGAGTAATTCCAGCAATGCGTGCGGTGCGGTGATGTGCGGGTTGTGGCTGGCGTCGATCTCGAAATCGCGCCAGCCGCTTTCATGCTGGGCGCGTTCGGCGAACTGGCGAAACACGTCCGCCGGGGCGCTGCGCTGGCAATAGATGTAGCTGCGGGGAGGCGGCGCGCCCTGGCCGGCGAGACGCAAGGGCTGCACGAACGTCTTGATCGGCTGCGGCCGCCTGCGGCCCGACGCCCAGGCCACGTCGGCATCAAGCGTGTCGGCCGGCATCTGGGTCGGCGGCAGGCGCCAGCCCTCGCCGTCGCTGCGCGCGAGCTCTTGCATGCGCGCACGCGCCTCCGCCGGTTGCAGGTCGAACAGGCTTTGCCCGTTGTGCGGCACGAACGCGTCGAGATAGACGAGCTGCGCGATGCGCTCGCGCGCGCGGTCGGCGACGCCGGTCGCCACCATGCCGCCGTAGCTGTGCGCGATCAGCACGACGTCGCGCAGATGCTCCATCTCGAGCACGCCGATGACATCGGCAATGTGGGTGTCGAGATCGATCGCCGGGCTCGCGAGATGCGCCCGCTCGCCGAGGCCGGTATAGGTCGGCGTCCACAATTCATGGCCGGCGGCCCGCAGCAAAGGGCGCATTTTCTTCCAGGCCCAGGCTGCCGACCAGGCGCCATGAGCGACGACGAACACAGTCACGATCTCACTCCCTTCGGTTCGTCGGGACCGGCCGGGAAAGGCCGCCCGCGGCGCTTGCATTCACGCGTTCGCAGGCTCTCCCGGCACGCCAATATGTTCAAGCCGCTGACGCAAATCTCGCGCTTGCCGCCTCAAACCCGGAGGGCTCAGGGGCCGTTCCTTACGACTCCTTCAGTTGCCATTTTTGCGCCATCGCGGCATGTTCGTAAGCCCACGACCGGAGAGATGCCATGGCCGGGGAGAGCTTGGTCAAACTGTTGCAGATTGCCGGCGCGGCGCTCGGGATTCCCGCCGCGGCCGCCGGCACCTTTGCGGCTTACCAGAACTATTTCTCGACCGACGTCACCTGTCAGAAGCTCAGGACCAACATCGTCGCGACCATGGAGCGAAACGTCGCGCCTGAAACCAAGCGCAGCTTGCTCAGAAAGGACGTGCACGAGTTCGATAAGCTCTGCGGCGACGGCGATCCGGACGCGCGCACCATTTTCCACGCGGCGATCGAGGCCGAACATCCGGCGACTGCTGCGGCCGAGGCCGGGCATGCCACGACAGCCGACGCTGGTCACGCCACGGCTGCCGCCGTCGCGCAGCCGGATTCGTCAAATCGCCGCTCGCAGCTCCAGTCAGTCGGTGTTTTTGGTTCCCCGGGCGTCCGGGAGCGCTACGGCTGGGTTGCGCTGGGTCGCCGGCAATCGGGGTCCTGGGTACCGCATTTCAACGGATATACGATCTCGGACACGTCGCTGCCGCCGCCCGGCACCGTCTTGAGCGCGCAGATGATGCTGCCGGTTTGGTCCGAGCCCCAAGGCGCAACCAACGATCAGACCAAGATGCAGAGCCGGCTTCCGACCGGCGCCTGCGTGCGCGTGCTGTCGACGCGCGGCGGAACTGGTCGGCTGTGGGCCGAGGTCGCTCCGTCATCATGCTCGTGAGCAGGGCTGCGTTCGCCCAGGATGAGCGTGGAACTGGTGGCGCAACTCCCTTGATCAAGCGGAGCTAAAACAGCTTGAGCTGGCGGTCTTCGCGCTTGGCGCGCCCGCCCTGCATCGGCTGGTGCTTCACCAGCTCGCTTTCGATGTCGCGCAGGAACGGCGAAGGTTCGAGCAAGTGCGGGCGGCCCCGCCACAGGCGCTGGCGGGCGCGGCTCAGGATCAGCCGGTCCTTGGCCCGGGTCATGCCGACATAGAACAGACGACGCTCTTCCGCCAGCGCCGCCTCGTCGGGCTCGCTCCAATGCAGCGGCAGCAGGCCGTCCTCGAGCCCGACGATGAACACGACCGCAAACTCCAGACCCTTGGCGGCATGCAGGGTCAGCAGCGACACGCGGTCGGCGCGCGCATCCCAGAACTCCGCCTCGGTCGTGAGCGCGGCGGCGTCCGCGAAGCGCGCGCGATCGTTGCCCCACTGCCCGGCCAGGGCGATGAGGCGCTGCAATGCCATCCCAATGGTCGCGCTTGCGCCGGCGTCGCCGCGCTCCGCCAGCCGGTTGGCAGCCGCGTGGAGGTCATCCGGCAGCGTCGTTCCCTCGCCGCCGTCGCCGAGCCCCTGCAATAGCGCGCGCACGGCTGGCTCCTCGGCGAGGGCTGCATGGGAGTGCCTCTGATAAGGAATGCCGGAACGGTCAAGCGCCTCGCGCAGCGCCGCCGACTGGGCGTCGGTACGGTACAGCACGGCGAAGTCTGCGAACGACCTGCGGGTCTGCGGGCCAAGCGCGGCTCGACCGCTGTCGATCGAGAAAAAGTTGTGACCCCCGATCATGTGCTCGATCGTCTTCACCACCGACTCGGCCTCCGCCCGCTCGGTCGGCGCGGTATGGATGGCGATGCGCTCGTGCATGTCGCGCACGATCTCGGCGACGGGCTCGTTCGGTCGCGGCGCAATGACTTGTGAGGAGGCCGTGACGATGGTGCCGGTCGAGCGATAGTTGCGCGTAAGCTGCACGATCCGGGTTGCTGGGTAATCCTGCTGGAAACGGTCGAAGCAGGACGCATCGGCACCGCGAAAGCCGTAGATCGCCTGGTTGGGATCGCCGATCGCGCACAGGTTGCCGTCGGGCGGCACCAGCAAGGTCAGCAGCCGGTATTGCTGCTCGTCGACATCCTGGAATTCGTCGACCGAGATCCATCGCAGGCGGCTGCGGTAGAGCTCGGCGATGTGCGCATCCGACATCAGGACCCGGACCGAAAGCGCGACGAGATCGTCGAAATCGATCCAATTGCGCAGCGCCATCGCGCGGGCATAGGCTGCCCGCGCCTCGGTCACTTCGGCGCCTGCCCAGCTCTGCGTGCGCTTCTCCCTGGAGATGGCGCGCAGCAATCGCTCGGCCTTGTGCGCGCTGAGTTCAAGCGTCGCGGCGAGCAGCGCGATGCGCTCGATTTCGCCCGCGACGCGAAAGCCGTGGTCGAGGCCGGCGGCGCTCCCGTGCTCGCGCAGGACGGCGAGGCCGAGCGAATGGAAGGTGTGGATGGTGACCTTGTCCATGCTGGTGGGAAGCAGGCGTGCAAGGCGCTCGCGCATCTCGGCCGCCGCGCGGCGGGTGAAGGTGATGGCGAGGCAGCTCTCCGCGGCGGCGCCGCGCTCAGCGATCAGATGGGCGATGCGATAGGTGAGGGTGCGGGTCTTTCCCGAGCCTGGACCCGCGATGATCAGCAGCGGTCCGTCCACGATGTCGGCTGCCGCGCGCTGATCGTCGTCGAGTTGGGCGAGGATGCCGGACGCAGTGCTGCTGGTCCGGTGGGAGACGATTCGCAGCCGCGGCCGCGCCGGCTTGACCGGCGCGCCGTCCTCCACCGCGGGAAAGGTCGCGTCGGCCTTCGTCTGCTCGGCGAGCAGAGCAGTCCGAGGCGCCGTTGGCTTTCGCTTCGACATCGGCGTATCGAACAGCAAGGAACCGCTGGTCAGCCGCTTGAGCTCGTCCTCCTCGAACAGGCGGATGACCCCATATTCGCCGTCATAGCCGGCATCGCGGATGACATGGCCGCTGCGCAGGCGGGTGATCGCTTCGGCGAGAAGCGAGGAGCCGGCATGCGCGATGTCCTCGACCGGCACCGACTGCAGGATGGAAAGCTCGGGGCCCAGTTTGGCGATCACCTGGTCATAGCCGCGCGCCACCGCGCGCGACGCCGCGCCGGTGGCAGTGAGCTCGGAAAGGATTTCTGGCAGCGGTACCAGGCTCGAGACCGCGCCGGCGGTCGGCGGCGGCGCCGCCTGCGCTTCGCTGCGGTCGGCGAGCACTTCGACCCGGTGCTCGACCCCGATTGTCAGCGGCTGGCCGCAGACCGGACAAAGGCCGCCATGGGCGAGCGTCTCCTTCGGGGAGAGCCGCACTTCGCATTTGCGATGGCCGTCGAGGTGATACTTCCCCTCCTCGGGGAAGAACTCGACCGTGCCGACATAGCCGTGGCCGCTCTCGAGCGCGTGCTTGATGGCGAAGTAATCGGGCTCGCAGTCGAAGGTGGTCGCCTCGCGCCCGAGCTTGCCTGGCGAATGGGCATCGGAGTTGGAGGTGAGACGATAGCGGTCGAGAAACGACACCCGCCAGTTCATCGCCGGGTCGGACGACAGGCCGGTCTCCACCGCGAAGATGCGATCGGCGAGATCGCCGTAGCAGTCGGCGATCGAGTCGAAGCCGGATTGCGACCCGAGCGCCGCGAACCACGGCGTCCAGATATGCGCCGGCACCAGATAGGCGTGAGGACCGGCTTCTAGCGCGACCTCCAGCAGGTCGCGGGAATCGAGACCGAGGATGGGGCGGCCGTCGGAGGCGATATTGCCGATTCGCGCGAGCCGCGCCGACATGCGGTCGATGGTCTCGAAGTCGGGGGCATAGATCAGGTGATGGATTTTGCGGGTGCGGTCGCCCTTCTTGTAGATCGTCGAGATTTCGACCTCGAGCATGAACCGCACCGGCGTACGGCACGCCGGCGGCAGCGTCTGCGCCACCGCCTGCTCGATGTCGTCGCGCAGGCGATAGAGGCCGGGCTCGGCGGGGACCAGCTTGTGCTTGAGCTCGGCGCACCAGGCAGGATGCGTGAAGTCGCCGGTGGCGACCACGCCGATGCCCTTGCGGCAGGCCCAGGCGGCGAGATGCTCGAGATCGAGATCGCGGCTGGTCGCGCGTGAATATTTCGAGTGGACGTGCAGGTCCGCGTGGAAGCGCATGCGAGCCACGCCTTCTTCCCCCGATTCGGGTGGACGCGCCGACATAAGGGGTGATTCGCCATCATGCGGAAAGGACCTCCTGTGGACATCGTTGGATCTATGGAGATTTTGACTGGTGTAGTGAGGTCCGAGTTCCGTCCGGGAGAGAGACCGCGCATCGGCTGCATGCTTGCTGGGCGGGCTGCCCAAGATTGCGCCACCCTGGCGGCGCCGCTCTATGGGCAGTCGGCGCTTTCGCGGTCACACGCCTGACAGGGCGAGGGAATTTTGCCCGCGGGCGGTCTTGGCACGGCGCTTGAAGCTTGCTCGCCGCGCATGCAGTCCTCGCTCAAGATCGTCATCGTCGACGAGAATCCGATCCGCGCGGCGATCCTGGAAGACGGGCTGCGCGAGGCCGGCCACGTCCATGTGGTCCGCGTCGACGAGATGTCGCATCTGCTCGCGCGCATCTACACCATCGACCCCGACGTCATCCTGATCGACCTCGAAAATCCCAGCCGCGACGTGCTCGAGCAGATGTTTCAGGTCAGCCGCGCCGTGAAGCGCCCGGTCGCCATGTTCGTCGATCAGAGCGACACGGCCTCGATCGAGGCCGCCGTCGATGCTGGCGTTTCCGCCTACATCGTCGGCGGGCTGCAGAAGGAGCGCATCAAGAACATCCTCGATCTCTGCATCTCGCGCTTCAATTCCTTTGCACGGCTACGCGACGAGCTGGAGCGCACGCGCACCGCGCTCGAAGAGCGCAAGGTGATCGATCGAGCCAAGGGCATTCTCATGAAAGCGCGGAACCTGAGCGAGGAGGCGGCTTACGTCCTGCTGCGCAAGACCGCGATGAATGAGAATAAGAAAATCGCCGAGGTCGCCCAGTCGGTGGTCACGACCGCGGAGCTGTTGAGATGAACGCAAGCGAAGCGCGATTGCGGATCGGGTTCATCCCGCTCGCCGATGCAGCGGCGCTGATCGTCGCGGTCGACAAGGACTTCACCGTCGACGAGGGACTGGATATCGAACTCGTGCGCGAAGTGTCCTGGTCGAACGTGCGCGACAAGCTCAATATCGGCCTTTTCGATGCCGCGCACCTGCTTGCGCCGGTGGCGATCGCGTCGAGCCTCGGCATCGGGCACGTCAAGGTGCCGATCGTCGCGCCGTTCGGGCTGGGGGTGAACGGCAATGCCATCACGGTGTCGCCCGCCCTTTACGCCGCCATTGCCGCCGCCGCGGACGGAAGCATCGGCGATCCCATGGTGTCGGCGCGCGCGCTGGCCCGGGTCGTCGCCAAGCGCAAGGCCAAGGGCGAGGAGCCGCTCACCTTTGGGATGACCTTCCCGTTCTCGACCCACAATTATCACCTGCGCTTCTGGATGGCGGCCGGCGGAATCGATCCCGACGAGGATGTGCGTCTGGTCGTGCTGCCGCCGCCCTATATGGTCGAAAGCCTGGCCAACGGACACGTTGACGGGTTCTGCGTGGGTGCGCCCTGGAATTCGGTCGCGGTCGATCTCGGCGTCGGCTTCATCCTCCATTTCGTGTCCGAGATCCTGCTGCGCGCGGCGGAGAAGGTGCTCGCGGTGCGCGACCGCTGGGCGCAGGAGCACCCCGACGCCCTGTTGCGGCTCGTGCGCGCCCATGGCCGCGCGGCAGCCTTCATCGAGGATGAAGCCAACCGCGACGAGGTGACGGCAATCCTCGCGGCGTCCGATCGCATCGGCGTCGCCCCCGAGGTGATCCGCCGTACCCTCGACGGCCGCATGAAGATCGCACCCGATGGCACCGTGCGGGTGAGCGATCGCTACCTCCTCGTCGGCCGCAAGGGTGCCGCCCGTCCCGATCCGGCACAGGCGGCGTGGCTCTATGCCCAGATGGTGCGTTGGGGACAGGCGCCGCTGTCGGCTGAACTCCTGGCCGCCGCCAAGGCGGTGTTCCGTCCCGACGTCTACGACGCGGCGATCGTGACCGCGGCGCCCGCGGCGTCGGGCGAGCCGGCCGATGGGATCGGCGCTTTTGCCGGACCGTCCTTCGACCCCGGCGCCGTCGCGGCGCACCTCGACAACTGGACCATCCGGCGGGCGTGATGCTGCACGCTCCGGATTTTTGCGCTGCACAAAGTTTTTGCATGCATGGCCTTGATGCGGGCAGTCGGGCCTCGCCGTCGGCCGCGCGGCGATCCGCTGCGGACGAGTTATCTGCTTGATATGACGATGACTTTCCGCGCCGGCGCGAGTTGGCACGAAGCTTGTAAAGCAAGTGCCGAGTACCGCCGTCAGCGCCGACGGCGACACAAGGTCTTATTGCGGACCGGACAGGCAACGCCGCCGCCCTGGGGACAGACGCTTTCGAGCGCCGGGGGCGGCTTTTTTATTTGGTCGACCGCAAGCAGCGGAGCGAGCGGCGTTAGGGAACAGCGACACAGTCTCGAGAGGACGACGAACCCAAATGACCACCACTGGAATCACCGGAGCGAAGTCCCGCCGCGGATTGAGCCGCCGCGCCTTGTTGAAAGCAACCGCCGGCACCGCCGCGCTCGTCGGTTTGTTGCAGACGAAGTTTCCCGCGGGCGTGCACGTAGCCGAAGCCGCCGGACCTGAGGTGACCAAGGCAATTCTGGGCTACATCGCTCTGATCGACGCATCCCCGTTGGTGATTGCGAAGGAAAAGGGCCTGTTCGCCAAGCACGGCATGCCCGACGTCGAGGTGTCGAAGCAGGCCTCCTGGGGCGCCACCCGCGACAACCTCGTGCTCGGTTCCGAGAACAACGGCATCGACGGCGCACACATCTTGACGCCGATGCCCTACCTGATTTCGACCGGCAAGGTGACGCAGAACAACGTGCCGACGCCGATGTACCTCCTGGCGCGGCTCAATCTCGACGCGCAGGCGATCTCGGTCGCGCAGGAATACAAGGACCTCAAGGTCACCACCGACGCTTCCCCGCTCAAGGCCGCCTTCGAGAAGAAGAAGGCAGCGGGCAAGGAAGTGAAGGTCGCAATGACCTTCCCGGGCGGCACGCACGACCTCTGGATTCGGTATTGGCTCGCCGCCGGCGGCATCGACCCCGACAAGGACATCGCCACCATCGTAGTGCCGCCGCCGCAAATGGTGGCGAATATGAAGGTCGGCAACATGGACGCATTCTGTGTCGGCGAGCCGTGGAATGAGCAGCTCGTCAACCAGGGCATCGGCTTCACCGCCTGCACCACCGGCGAGATCTGGTTCAAGCATCCGGAGAAGGCGCTCGGTGTGCGTGCCGAATGGGCTGACAAGCATCCCAACGCCGCCAAGGCGCTGCTGATGGCCGTAATGGAGGCGCAGCAGTGGTGCGAGAAGACGGAGAACAAGCAGGAACTCGCCGAGATTGTCGGCAAGCGCCAATGGTTCAATGTGCCGGTGCCCGACATCATCGGTCGGCTGAAGGGTGACGTGAACTACGGCAACGGTCGAGTGGAGAAGGGCACCAAGCAGTACATGAAATTCTGGAGCGAGCACGCGTCCTATCCATTCAAGAGTCACGATCTCTGGTTCGTCACCGAGGACATCCGCTGGGGCAAGTTCGAGCCGGGCACGGACGCCAAGGCCCTCGTAAACAAAGTGAATCGCGAGGATCTCTGGCGCGACGCTGCAAAGGCGCTGTCGTTGCCCGCGTCCGACATCCCAGGTTCGCCCTCGCGCGGCAAGGAGACCTTCTTCGACGGCAAGGTATTCGATCCCGACAATCCGAGCGCCTACCTCAAGAGTCTGTCCATTAAACGCATCGAGGTGTGATCGCGTTCGGGCGCGCCGCGCGGCGGGCCTTTCCCGCGCGAGGAGACGGAGACTTCTGGATGACCCTGCCCCTCGTCAAGATTGAACCGTCGGTCGCAATTTCTCCGGCGACTGCGACGGTGCTTCGGTTGTCCACGCCGAAGCCGAGCTTCGTGACGACGAAGGTTCTGCCGGCCCTCGGCGCCGTGGCAACGCGCACGATACCGCCTCTCGTCATGCTCGGGCTCATACTCGCGGTGTGGCAAATCCTGTGCATGAAGCCGGGCGCGACGCTACCGGCGCCATCCAAGATTTGGTCGGACGCGCGCGATCTCATCGTCGACCCGTTCTTTGTCGCCGGCCCACAGGACATCGGGCTTGGCTGGCGCGTCCTCATCTCGCTGCAGCGTGTTGCCATCGGCTACGGATTCGCCGGTGTAATCGGCATTCTGCTGGGCACGCTCATTGGCCAGTCGGTCTGGGCGATGCGGGGGCTCGATCCGATTTTCCAGATCCTGCGGACGATCTCGCCGCTCGCCTGGCTGCCGATCTCGCTCGCGGCGTTCCGCGACAGCCAGCCCTCGGCGATCTTCGTGATCTTCATCACCGCGGTGTGGCCGATCATCATCAACACCGCCGTGGGCATCCGCAACATTCCGCAGGACTATCGCAACGTCGCCGCGGTGCTGCGGCTCAATCACCTCGAATTCTTCTACAAGATCATGATTCCGTCGGCGGCGCCCTACATCTTCACCGGCTTGCGTATCGGCATCGGGCTGTCCTGGCTTGCCATCGTCGCCGCGGAAATGCTGACCGGCGGCGTCGGCATCGGTTTCTTCATCTGGGATGCCTGGAACTCCTCGCGCCTGTCCGACATCGTCGTTGCGCTCGTCTACATCGGCCTGGTCGGCTTCGTGCTCGACCGTATCGTGGCCGGCGTCGCCACCGTCGTCACCCGCGGCACCGCCGCCAACTGATGGAGAGGGCGATGTCCGGCTATCTGAAGATCGACCATGTCGACAAGACCTTCACCCGTGGGTCGCAGCAGACCGAGGTCCTCAAGGACATCACCTTGAGTATCGATCGGGGCGAATATGTTTCGATTATCGGTCACTCCGGCTGCGGCAAGTCCACTTTGCTCAACATCGTGGCCGGGCTCGTTCGCTCCACCCTCGGTGGCGTGCTGCTGGAGGACCGCGAGGTCAACGAGCCCGGCCCCGACCGGGCCGTCGTGTTCCAGAACCATTCGCTGCTGCCGTGGCTCACCGTTTACGACAACGTGCGGCTGGCGGTCGACAAGGTGTTCTCCGGAACGAAGTCGCGCGCGGAACGGCGCGCTTGGACCATGCACAATCTCGAACTCGTGCAGATGGCGCACGCCAAGGACAAGCGGCCGGCCGAGATCTCCGGCGGCATGAAGCAGCGCGTGGGTCTGGCCCGCGCGCTCGCCATGGAGCCGAAGGTGCTGCTGCTCGACGAGCCGTTCGGCGCGCTCGACGCGCTCACGCGCGCGCACCTCCAGGACTCGGTCATGGCGATCCATCAGAAGCTCCGCAACACCGTCCTGATGATCACCCATGACGTCGACGAAGCCGTCCTGCTGTCGGACCGCATCGTGATGATGACCAATGGTCCTGCCGCGCGCATCGGCGAGGTGCTGGACGTGCCGCTGGCGCGGCCGCGGCGTCGGCTCGAAGTGGCGTCCAATCCGACTTACCTCAAATGCCGGCAGCGCGTGCTCGAGTTTCTCTACGAACGTCACCGCTTCATCGAGGCGGCGTAACATCGGCAGCAAGGTTTCGTGCAATGACTCCGGAACAGGTGACGCTCGTTCAGCAGACATTCGGGCAGGCCGCGCCGATCGCCGACAAGACGGCGGAAATTTTCTACGACCGGCTGTTCGAGGTCGCTCCTGCGGTCAAGCCGCTGTTCCAGGGTGACATGGCCGAACAGCGCCGCAAGCTCATGGCCATGCTCGCGGTCGTGGTCCACGGCCTGTCCGATCTGCCCAGCATTCTTCCGGCGGCGAGTGCGCTCGCCAAGCGTCACGTCGACTACGGCGCGCGGCCGGAGCATTATCCCGTGGTCGGCGCGGCGCTGTTGTGGACGCTGCAGCGCGGACTTGGGCCGCAGTGGAGGCCGGAGGCGGCCTCCGCGTGGACCGCGGCCTATTCGACCTTGTCGGGCTTCATGATTGAACAGGCCTACGGCTCGGCACAGGCGGCCGAATAGCGTTTTCCGAGTGTGCGGCAACTGTTCTGCGTTGAGCCCATAGGGATACGCGCTAAGACTTACTCCTCCTTGAAGCCATACTCCGGCACGTTGCCGGAATTGCCGTAGTATTTGTACGGCAGGAACTTGCCCGACATGGTGATCTTGACGCGGTCGCCTTTCGGGTTTGCCACGCGCTCGATCTGCATGTCGAAGTCGATCGCCGACATGATGCCGTCGCCGAATTCTTCCTCGATCAGCGCCTTCCAGGCGGGGCCGTTCACCATCACCAGCTCGTAGAAGCGATAGATCAGCGGGTCGGTCGGAGGCATCGGCACGCCGGCGCCGCGCATCGGCACCTCGTTGAGCAGCGTCGCTTCGGACTTCGACAGGCCGAACAGCTCGGCGGCGTTCGCCGCTTGCGGCTTGGTCAGCTTCATGTGGCCGAGCATCGCACCCACCAGTAGGACCGGCGAAGTGCCGCCGATCTTCTCGTGAATGTATTTCCAGCTCCATCCCTTCTCGCGCTTGATATCGAGGATCTTTTCCGTGAGATCGGCACGGGTCATGAGTGTCTCCTTGTCCTCTCTAGGTGGATTAGCGGGGATCGATCATGCCCGGCCTTGGATCAGGCCGGGCCATGACGGCGTCGTCGGTGTTTCCGCCGCGACGACCGGCTCAGGTACGGCCGGCCGCACCACCGGCACCGCCCGGCGATCGTAAGTCTTGTCTTTCATCTCGTCGGCGAAATTCTTGCTACGGGTCACCAGGAAATCGATGATGTGGTTGCGCACGCCGTAGTACAGCGGATGGCGGTGCACGTCGTTGCGCTGGCGGCGCTTGGGCAGCGGATTCTCGACGATCTCGGCGATTACGGCGTTGGGCCCATTGGTCATCAGCAGCACGCGATCGGCGAGATAGATCGCCTCATCGACGTCATGGGTGATCATGAATACGGTCTGGCCGGTTTCGGTGCAGATGCGCCGCACCTCGTCCTGCAGCGTGCCGCGGGTGAGCGCGTCGAGCGCCGAGAATGGCTCGTCCATCAGCATGATCTTGGGCTCGATCGAGAGCGCCCGCGCGATGCCGACACGCTGCTTCATGCCGCCGGAGAGCTCCGCCGGCCGCTTGTGCTCGGCCCCGGTCAGGCCGACGAGATCGATGAACTTCTGCGCCTGGCGGTGGAGATCTTCCTTGCTCATGAAGCGCCACTTCGAGGAGACCGCATAGGCGACGTTACCCATCACGGTGAGCCAGGGCAGCAGCGCGTGGCTCTGGAAGATCACCGCGCGGTCGAGGCTCGGGCGTTCGATCGCCTCGTTGTCGACGATCACCGCGCCTTCCGACGGCACATCGAGGCCGGCGAGGATGTTGAGCACCGTGGTCTTGCCGCACCCGGAATGGCCGATGATGCAGACGAACTCGCCGCGCGCCATCGACAGCCACAGGTCCTTGAATACGGTGGTGCTGCCGCCGCCCGGTGCCGCAAAGCACTTGGTGATGCCTTCGATGGAGATGAACTTGTCAGTCATGGGGTCGTCATGTCCGGACTCCACCCTATGAGCGCTAGTTCGCGAGCTTTTTCCAAGGCGTCATGCGCGGGCTTGACCCGCGCATCCATCCTCTTGGGAAGCGAATCTTCGCAAAGCAGATGGATCGCCGGGTCAAGCCCGGCGATGAAGCTCTCCGCTGGAGAGATGCTGCCCATCACCACGTCCCTCACTCCGGAAACGTCACGAGCCGAGTGGCGCGCGCAAGAATCTGGTCGAGCACCATGCCGACCAGGCCAATCACCAGGATCGCGGTGATCACGTTGGTGAGCGAGAGATTGTTCCACTCGTTCCAGACGAAATAGCCGATGCCGGTGCCGCCGACGAGCATCTCGGCCGCCACGATCACCAGCCACGCGATGCCGATGGAGATGCGCATGCCGGTGAGGATGGTCGGCGCCGCCGCCGGCAGGATGATGGTGAAGGCGCGCCGGAAGGTGCCGACCTCGAGCGTGCGCGCGACGTTGATCCATTCCTTGCGCACCGCCGCGACCCCGAACGCGGTATTGATCAGCATCGGCCAGATCGAGCAGATGAAGATCACGAAGATCGAGGACAGGCTCGAATCCTTGATGGTGTAGAGCGCGAGCGGCATCCAGGCGAGCGGCGAGATCGGCTTGAGCACCTGGATGAAAGGGTCGAGCGCACGGCTGATCAGCGGCGACATGCCGATGAGGAAACCGAGCGGGATCGCCACCACCACCGCGAGGAGGAAGCCCGTCATCACCCGCGCGATCGAATAGGCGAGCTGGATGCCGAGCCCTTTGTCGTTCGAGCCGCGGTCGTAGAACGGGTCCTTCAGGTGCTCCCAGATTTTCTGGCCGACGTCGAGCGGACCGGGCAGCGCCGACTTGCCCTGGCTCGCGGTCGCGCCCACCAGCTTGGCGTATTCCGGGTCCATGCTGACGGCGGGGCCGCTCCCGAGCGTGGCGAGATGCCACGCCCCGACGAACAGTCCGAACAGGAACAGCGACACCAGCGCCGCGCGCCATCTCATTCCCATCGCTCGTCTCCCGGCGAAGCGGCTTCTCGCTCGGTCATCGCCGGGCGTGACCCGGCGATCCATCCTTTTCGCAAGAAGATGGATGCGCGGGTCAAGCCCGCGCGTGACGGCGCGGAAACATCTCTGACGTCGGCGCCGATGGGATCGAGCCCTGGCATGACGGCGTGGTCAGACCCGCTTGATGGCGAAGCTCTTGACGTACTCGTCGGGCTTGCCCGGGTCGAACTCCTTGCCCATGACCTTGAAGCTCTTGGTGCTGGACGTCGGCGGCGTGAGCCCGACCTCCTTCATCAGCTTGGCGGTGTCGGTGGCGAGAAAGACCTGCTCGGCTACCGCCTTGTAGTCGACGTCGCCCTTGACCTGCCCCCAGCGCTTCATCTGGGTGAGAATCCAGATCGCGAACGATTGCCAGGGGAACGGATCGAAATCGATGCGCTCGGGGTCGCGCTTCACGCCGCCGAGCCCGTCGGCATAGGTGCCGGTGAGGATCTGCTCCAGCACGGTCTCGGGCTGGTTGAGATAGTTGGCCGGCGCGATGGCCGCGGCGATCTGCTTGCGGTTCTCGGCCTTATGCGCGAAGGCGGTGGCGTCGATGATCGCTTTCAGCAGCGCCGCGTAGGTGTTCGGCATCGTGGTGACGAACTCCTTGGAGGCCGCGAACGCGCAACACGGGTGGCCCTCCCACAACTCCTTTGACAGCAGGTGGATGAAGCCGACGCCGTCATAGACCGCGCGCTGGTTGAACGGATCGGGCCCGAGAAAGCCGTCGATGTTGTCGGCGCGCAAATTGGCCACCATCTCCGGCGGCGGCACCGAGCGAATCTGAATGTCGGCATCGGGATCGATGCCGTGCTCTGCGACGTAGTAGCGCAGCAGGTAATTGTGCATGGAATAGTCGAACGGCACCGCGAACTTGAAGCCCTTCCACGATTTCGGATCGCGCTTGTCCTTGTGCTTCATCGCGAGCGTGATGGCCTGGCCGTTGATGTTCTCGACCGCCGGCATGGTGTAGGGGATCGGCGTGGATCCGGCGCCTAGCGTGATCGCGAGCGGCATCGGCGAGAGCATGTGGGCGGCGTCGTATTCCTTGTTGAGCGTCTTGTCGCGGATGACCGCCCAGCCCGCGGTCTTGATCACCTCCACGTTCAATCCGTGCTTGCTGTAGAAACCCATGGGATGCGCCATGATGATCGGCGTGGCGCAGGTGATCGGGATGAATCCGACCTTGAGGTCCTTCTTCTCGATCGCGCCGCCCTGCGCGAACACCTCGGTCGCGGTCTTCAAGGGAAAGGACTGCGAGAGTGCGGCGAGCGCGGTCGACGCGCCGACCGATTTGAGGAACGCGCGGCGCGCGGCATCGCGCGGGAACACGGCGCGCATGACCGCCGACGCGACGACGCCCTGGTAGCGGTTGTCCTCGCTCTCGATCGCAACGCACTGGAGTTGCCGCTGCGCGGCGTCGTGTTCGGCCTGGCTGCGATGCGCGCCGCAGGCGCACCCCGTTCGATCGAGCCGGCGATCGGGATCGAACGGATTGTCGAAGCTGGACATGGCGGCGCACTCCATCGTTGGGCCGGCGACCGGCACCGGCCTCCCGCCTGCGAGTTAGCAATGGACGTGCCAAGCCGAGGCTATCGGGGCGGTCTCCGCTGAAACGGAATCCGCGCTGTTTGGAGGTCCGCTGTCCTGCCTTGTCGTTTGCGCCTCCGAACGAGGTTGTGATGCGCGCCCATTTGTTAGGCAATTGCTGCCGTTTCGAGCGCGCGCGTGCCGACTGCATGGGCTGATGTTGGTCGTCGATTGTCAGGAACGGCGGCCCATTCATCCGACCGACCCCGACAGCGATGCTTAGCGATTAGGCGGGTCTTGGCGATTGCATGCAATGGGTTGGCTCCGCTTGACTCGCGTCCAGGCCGCAGCGCGCGTCGATTTCGTATCCGCCTCAGTCGGTTATGAAAGATTACGGTCACCCTTCCATTCCTGGCATGACCTTTGCGGAACCTCGATCGGGCACGTTCCGATTGGAGGTTGGCATGAAGCGTCGCGAATTCCTGAAATCGATGACCGCCCTTGCGGCGGGCGGCGTCCTGCCGGCAGCACCGGCGGTGTGGTCTCCCGCCAAGGCGCAGGCGCGCCAGGAGACCCTGCTCATCGTGTCCGAGAGCGGCCCCAACAATATCGACATCCACGGCGTCGGCACCAACGTGCCCGGCTACGAGGTGTCGTGGAATTGCTACGACCGGCTGATCAGCCACGAGATGAAGACGCTGGAGAACGGGACGCAATATTACGATCGCGACAAGTTCAAGATGGAGCTCGCCGATGACATGAAGATCGGCGACATGTCGGTCACCTTCAAGCTCAAGAAGAACGCGGTCTTTCACGACGGCACGCCGGTCACCGCCAAGGACGTCAAGTGGTCGCTCGACCGCGCCGTCACCGTCGGCGGCTTTCCCACCTTCCAGATGGGCGCCGGCTCGCTGTCGAAGCCCGAGCAGTTCGTGGTCGTGGACGACAACACCGTCCGTGTCGACTTCCTGCGCAAGGACCGTCTCACGGTGCCTGATCTCGCGGTGATCGTGCCCGCGGTCTACAACTCGGAGCTGGTCAAGAAGAACGCCACCGAAAAAGATCCCTGGGGCCTCGAATACACCAAGCAGAATACCGCCGGCAGCGGCGCCTATCGGGTCGTGAGCTGGAACGCCGGCACCGAGGTCATTCTCGAGCGCAACGACAAGTGGACGGGCGGGCCGCTGCCGAAGGTGCGGCGCATCGTGTGGCGCATGGTGCCCTCCGCCGGCAACCGGCGCGCGCTGCTCGAGCGCGGCGATGCCGATATTTCGTATGACCTGCCCAACAAGGATTTCGTCGAGCTCAAGAACATCGGCAAGCTCAACATCGTGTCGACGCCGTATTCCAACGGCATTCAATACATCGGCATGAACGTGAAGACCCCGCCCTTCGACAATCTGAAGGTGCGCCAGGCTGTCGCCTACGCCATTCCGTACCAGAAGATCATGGACGCCGTGTTGTTCGGCCTCGCCAAGCCGATGTACGGCGCGGCGGCCGACGCGCCGACCGAGGTCGCGTGGCCGCAGCCGCACAAGTTCAACACCGATATCGCCAAGGCCAAGGCGCTGATGGCCGAGGCCGGCTATCCCAATGGCTTCGACACCACGCTCTCCTTCGATCTCGGCTTCGCCGGCGTCAACGAGCCGCTGTGCGTGCTCACGCAGGAGAGCCTCGCGCAGATCGGCGTCAAGTGCACGATCAACAAGATCCCGGGCGCAACATGGCGCACCGAGCTCAACAAGAAGGTGCTGCCGCTCTATACCAACGTGTTCTCGGGCTGGCTCGATTATCCCGAGTACTTTTTCATCTGGTGCTATCACGGCAAGAATTCGATCTTCAACACCATGAGCTACCGGTCGAAGGACATGGACGCGCTGATCGACGGCGCGGTGACAGCGGCGGCGGAGGGCAACAAGGCCGCGTACGACAAGGATGTGAAAGGTTTCGTCGATCTCGCCTTTGCCGACATCCCGCGCATCCCGCTCTACCAGCCCTTCGTCAACGTCGCGATGCAGAAGAACGTGTCGGGCTATCAGTACTGGTTCCACCGCCGCCTCGATTATCGCGCCCTGGTGAAAGGCTAAGTCACCGATGGTGACTTTCGTGTCCCGGGCGAGTGCAGCGAGCGCTCTTGCGCGAGCGGAACGAGACAACGATCTCGGGCTTGCCCGAGATCGCCCACATGCATGCAAGTCGGGTACACCCGACTTGCATCGACCCAGCGCAAGACTCGCAAAGCGCAACATGGGCGCCTGTGGCCCCTGGTTCCCGGCTCGCGCGCGCAAGTGCGCGCTCGGCCGGGACACGCGGATGGGAGAACAGCCATGCTGATGATGATCCTCAAGCGCATGATGATGGCGGTGCCGAGCCTCATCGGGGTGGTGATCGTCACCTTTCTGCTGACGCGGGCGCTGCCCGGCGACCCCGCGGCCTATTTCGCCGGGCCCGCCGCCACGACCGAAGCGATCCAGCAGATCCGCGTGAAGCTCGGGCTCGACAAGCCGCTCTACATCCAGTTCGTCCGCTATGTCGACGATCTGGCGCACGGCGATCTCGGCAACTCGCTCACGACCGGTCAGCCAGTGGGGCAGGAGATCAAGACCCGCCTGCCGGCGTCCGCTGAGCTCACACTGCTCGGGCTGATCGTGTCCGTGCTGATCGCGGTGCCGCTCGGTATCCTGGCGGCCACGCGTCCGAACTCGATCATCGATCACGCCTGCCGCGTGATCGCCACCGCCGGCGTGTCGCTGCCGGTGTTCTTCACCGGCCTGATCCTGATCTACGTCTTCTATTATCACCTGGGCTGGGCGCCGCCTCCGCTCGGACGGCTCGATATCTTCTTCAGCCCGCCGCCGCACGTGACCGGCTTCTACCTGATCGACAGCCTCATTGCGGGTGATGGCGCGCTGTTCGTCGCCAGCCTCAAGCAGCTGATCCTGCCCGCGCTCACGCTTGCCATCTTCTCGCTCGCGCCGATCGCGCGCATGACCCGCGCCTCCATGCTCGCCGTGCTCTCCTCCGATTTCGTGCGCACCGCGCGCGCGAGCGGGCTCGCGCCGTTCACCGTCGTCATCACCTACGCGTTCCGCAACGCCATGCTGCCCGTCATCACCACGCTCGGAATGGTGTTCTCCTTCCTGCTCGGCGCCAACGTGCTGGTGGAGAAGGTGTTCGCCTGGCCCGGCATCGGCTCGTTCGCGGTCGAGGCATTGATCGCGTCCGACTTCGCGCCATTGCAAGGCTTCGTGCTCACCATGGCGGTGATGTACGTGGCGCTCAACCTGCTGATCGATATCCTGTACGGGGTCATCGATCCGCGCATGAGGGTCGAGGCATGACCAGAGCACCTTCCGCCGAATTGAGTTCAGCCGGGCAACAAGCTCGGTCTGCTCCCTCCCCCCTTGTGGGGGAGGGGTGGGGAGGGGGGTCGTTGTTATTGCCCGAGACGTGTCCGCCAGTGT
>JGI12053J15887_10000038_pt1 | contig 34606 bp, 30 predicted proteins | sample MedBloCAOM1_O3_FD_15887 | JGI IMG/M metagenome (IMG submission 15887)
CGCCGTGAGTATCGCTCGCGGTTCAAAAACTTTAACCGCCTCCGCTAAGTCGGCCGTGGATTGGCAGGACCTTGTGAACACCCAGATCAACGGCCGCGCGCGCATTGCGCTCGACGACGGCTCGGTGTTGAACGTTGGCTCACAATCCTCCGTGCACGTCGTAAAACACGATGCCGGTGCGCAACAGACAGAGCTGGAGTTGACCTACGGGAAGCTCCGCAGCCAGGCGCAAAAAATCGCCAAGCCAGATGGAAAATTTGAGGTACATACTCCCGCCGGTGTTGCGGGTGTGGTAGGTACGGATTTTTACGTGTCTTATGGCAACAGCACGATGAACGTAATTGTTTTTGAGGGCTTGGTGCGCGTGTGCAATCTGGCGGGTGTCTGCGTGGTGGTTAAACCCGGGCAGATAAGTAGCGTGCGCAGCGGCGACAACTCGGCGCCACTGGCTCCGGCGCAGGCGACCCTCGATGTTCTAACCGAAGCAGTGCAGAGTACCGACGTGGGCGGGCCTCCGGGCGCGGTGCAAACGACGACGCACATCGGAAAGGGCACGGCGATTACTTTGGGAGTGCTGGCTGTAATTCCCATCGTCGTCGTCCCGATCGTGACGCGCGGGAGCTCCCAGACCACACCGGTCCCACCAAAATGCGATCCACAAACTAAGAGCTGCGGGTAGATACCTAATCCAGCTTTTGGTTGCCAGTCCAAGCGGAGCGACCGGAGCAGCGGGCGTTCGTAGTTGATTTCAGTTACGCCCGCAGGTAGTGGTGCTGACCCAGTTTCGATGGGGTCACCAACTTCGCTAACGAGTGCAACGGTCCGTGGCGCTGGCCCATCCAATACATTGCGGCCCAGCTAACCAGGTTTGTACGGTTCGAGGACGCTCGGTTACACTGAATAGTTGTTGCTCCCGTCTAATCGCTTGTGAGGCTCCCTTTGATCTCATGGATGCATAAGAAATGGATTCATGTTCTTTGTGTGCTGTCTGCACTGTGTAGCGTCTCCCCTGCCGTGTTTGCTGGACCTCCCGATGCGCCGGCAAAACGTTCGCCAGTCTTGGCGGCGTTGCAGGCAGAAATGGAGCGCTCTTTCAAAGCTTTGAAGGCCCAAGATCCGCCGGCCTATTTTCTCGGCTACACCGTCACGGACACGCAGCGTGCGGATGTTTCCGGTTCGAATGGCGCGTTGTTGACCAGCACTGAGGGTCGCAACCGGTGGCTGGAAGTTTCCGTGCGCGCCGGCAGTTACACGCTGGATAACTCGCATAAAGTTGGTGAGCGCCAGCAAGCCAATGGCGGTCCGGGTACCTCCGTGCCCGTGGATGACGACGCCGAAGTGTTGCGGCGTGCCATCTGGCTTGAAACCAACAAGCAGTACGAGGCCTCTTCTCAAGCGCTCATCAAGATCAAAACCGGCAAAGAAGTAAAAGTAGAAACGGCGGAAGGCAAGGCTCCCGATTTTTCTCGTGAAGAGCCCCACACCTACGTCGGTCAGCAAGTCTCCATCAATGTGGATCGCAAACCCTGGGAAGAAAAAGTTCGCGCATACACCAAAGCGTTTCGCGATTCCACCGCCGTTATCAATTCCATCGTAACCTTCAGCGGGCAGGCACAGAACGATTACCAGGTAAACAGCGAGGGCACTCAACTGCAGTTCGGCCAGATTCGTTATCGCCTCGAATTGTTCATCCAGGGTAAAGCACCAGACGGAATGGACATCAACCGTTATTACAATTTTGACTGGGTGAATCCTTCGGAGGCTCCGGACGATAAAGCTGTCTACGCCGCCGAAGCCACCATGCGTAAAGAGTTGGAAGGCTTGGTCGCGGCGCCCATTAATGATCCTACTGTCGGACCGGCTTTACTCACTGGACGCGCTGCCGCGGTTTTCTTCCATGAAGTGTTCGGACACCGAGACGAGGGGCATCGCCAGAAGGACGTAACCGAAGGCCAGACCTTCTCCAACAAAGTTGGTGAACAGATTTTGCCGAGCTTTTTGAGCATTGTGGATGACACCACCAAGAAACGGCTCGGCTCCCAGGAATTGCTGGGCTTCTATCAGTTTGACGACGAGGGCGTCCCGGCGCAGCGCGTGACTTTGGTGGATCACGGTGTGCTGAAGAATTTTGAAATGTCGCGGTCGCCCCTGGCGGACTTTCCACGTTCGAATGGTCACGGCAGGCGTCAGCTGGGTGCCACTCCCGTTTCGCGCCAAGGCAACCTCATCGTGGAAAGCAACAAAATGGTCAGCAACGCAGAACTGCGCGCCAAACTGATTGAACTAATTAAAGTGCAGAACAAATCTTTCGGGCTGTTGATTGACGACATAGCTGGCGGCTTCACNTTCACTGGCCGCGGCCAGCCACAGGCATTTCAAGTGCTGCCCCTGGTGGTCTACAAAGTGTTTGCCGACGGCCGTCCCGATCAACTGGTGCGCGGTGTNGACATCGTCGGCACTCCATTGGCCGCCCTCACCAAGATCGTAGCCACCGGGGACACGGCAGAAGTGTTTAATGGCTACTGTGGCGCTGAGTCTGGTTCTGTACCCGTTTCCGCGGCTTCTCCCGCGATTTTGACCTCCGAGCTGGAAGTGCAAAAGAAAGAAAGCTCCACGGATAGGCCTCCAATTCTTCCGGCCCCGGCGCACGACACCGCTGTAGCCAAGACGGGCGGACAATTATGAAGACGGCGCGTCTGTTTTTTACATTGTTCCTTTTGGTGTCAACCGGCGCTTGCGGCAGGTCCGCATTCGGCTCCGTAGTGGCCCAAGATCAGAAAGTCAATGATCAGACCTTGCGAGCCATGCATGACGAAATGGAGCGCTCCAAAACCCGTCTGGAACTGAAAATTCCAGGAACCGATCAGCCCGTTCGCCCCTACTACGTGGAATACCGGCTGCTGGACCTGGATTTTCGCGAGGTCAGCGGTGAGTTTGGAACCTTACTGAACAGCAATCACGCCCGCAACCGTTTCATGAATGTGGAGGCGCGTGTCGGGAATTACAAGCTGGACAGCTCCAATTTTATAAGTGAAGACGGTTTCCGCGGCTTTATCGGCTCAACCGGCTCGGTAGGCATTGATCGCGATTACGATTCTCTTCGGCAGGATCTCTGGATCGCCACGGATCAGGCTTTCAAGGAAGCGGTAGAAACCTATTCGCGCAAACAGGCCTATCTCAGCAGCCTCGCGCGTCAATCAGACATCAATGATTTTTCCAAGGCCGAGCCCGTGCACCTCATTGAGCCCCTGGTCATGGCCGAGTGGACCAATCGCAATTGGGAACAAGAAGTCCGGGACACTTCGGCCGCGCTGCGCGCCTTTCCAAAGATTTACGAAGGCCGCGTGACGTATTACCTAGTGTTCGCCACCGAATATCTCGTTACCAGCGAGGGCACCGAGATTCGCACCAATCGCAGTTTTGCCGCGATCGAGTCAGGGATGAATGCTCTGGCCGACGACGGCACGCCCATCAACCACTTCTTTGCCACTTACGCCGTGCGTCCGGCCGATCTGCCCGGCCCTGATGCCGTGCGCAAAAGTCTCAACGTTACTGGCAGCGAGTTGATGGCGCTGCGATCTGCCCCTGCGGCACCCGACTACACTGGCCCGGTGCTTTTTGAGGCGCGCGCCGCAGCTCCGCTGCTGGCCCAGATTCTCGGCCCGGCCATAAATGGCGCACGGCCTCCGGTCTCCTTCACTCCTGTAGTGGAACAACTGTTGAGCGGACTCGGCGGAAAGAGTGACTGGATTACTCGTATAGGAGCACGCGTTTTACCCGCTTCCGTAACGGTGGTCGACGATCCGAACGCCAAGGAATTTCAGGGCATGCCACTACTCGGTTCCTATTCGGTCGACGATGAAGGAGTGCGTGCGCAAAAAGTGACCCTGGTGGAAAACGGCACGCTCAAAAACGAACTGATGTCTCGCCGTCCTGGTCCTGACTTCGATCAATCCAATGGCCATGGCCGTTCTGCCTTTCTGAGCGACGCCAAACCAACCATGAGCAATCTGTTTTTTAACTCCAAAGAAACCGTGTCTCCGGCGGACTTGAAAAAGAAATTTCTGGATCAATGTCGCGAACAAAAGCTGGCGTATTGCGTGATTGTTCGTGAGATGGACAATCCCACCATCAGCCTGCTGCACCAGGATGAGTTTCAAACCTTGCTGGCAAGTTTCGGTGGTGGTGCAGGCACAGGTGACCGCTTGCCTTTGGTGGTGTATCGCGTGTACCCGGAAGATGGCCGTGAAGAGATCGTCCGCGGCGCGCGCCTCATCGGTATAAACTCCCGCGCGATTCGCAATATCGCTGGAATTGGTAACGACAATTACGTTTATAACTATATGCAGAGCCAGGTAAATGGATTCGCAGGTACTGCTCTCGGCGCCTTTGGATCCGCCCAAAACGGTTTGCCGGCGTCGGTTGTCGCGCCCTCCCTCCTGTTTGAAGAAGTGGAAGTCCGTGGAGCGCGCGGCGAGCCCAAGCGGTTGCCCCTTGTGCCTCCGCCGCCGATGACCGCGTCGAAGTAAGCTTCGTGGCAATTCCACCGCGGAGCCGGAATTTTTGAGCTAGCACCCATGAGAGAATTTACGAGGCGCGGTTTCGTGTACGCAGCGGCAACGTTCGGCGGCTACGGCGTACTCATGGGCGTGCAACGCGTTTGTTCCTCCGCTTTTGCGGATGACGTTGAACCAACAGCCCCCGCCGGACCCGTAAAAATCGTAAAGTTCGTGGACGACGGCACCTCCTTGGGGGTCTCGACGACCCCAAAAGTACAAAAGAGCGCCGCGCAGTGGAAGTCTCAACTTACCGCTTTGCAATTTGACATTACTCGCCGGGCCGCCACGGAATGGGCCTTCACAGGTGCGCTGGACAACGAACATCGCGCCGGCCTTTATCGTTGTATCGATTGCGACAACGCGCTGTTTGATTCTCGGGCGAAGTTTGACTCTGGCACCGGATGGCCCAGTTTTTTCCAGCCGATCGCGAAGGAGAACATTCGCGAACAAAAAGATGTTTCCTTCGGCGCAGTGCGCACGGAAGTAACATGCACCCTCTGCGACGCCCACCTTGGTCATGTTTTTACCGATGGACCGCGCCCAACCGGTCTGCGCTATTGTATGAATTCCGCGGCACTGCGATTTATTCCTCGCAAGGGTTAGCGCGTCAGATCTTAGAGTCTCCTCACGTCTCTCTAAAGCACCGTCTCTCAAGCTCTGCCCATAAACCGCTTAAAGTTAGGATAGTCTAGGCGAACCTGATGGCTATTCCGCAAAACCTAGAAGTCCGGGAAAAGAAACGTGCCGCGCTGTTAAGCGTGGGCTCTGCGGTGGTGTTGCTGTCGCTTAAAACTTTTTTGGTCGTTCGCACCGGCAGCCTTGGCGTGTTGTCCGAAGCCCTTCATTCTGGTCTCGACTTTCTGGCGGCCGTCATTACTTATCTTTCCGTGCGTATGTCGGATCAGCCTGCTGACGAGGGCCATCCGTATGGTCACGGCAAGTTTGAAAATTTTTCGGCCTTCGTAGAAACGGCTTTGCTCCTCATTACCGCGTTGTTCATCATCTACGAAGGCATCGATCGCTTGTTCTTCCACCAGGTTCATATTCAACCAAGCGTTATCGCTCTGCTGATACTGCTGGTGGCTCTATCGATCGATATAACCCGTGCGAAAGCGCTGGGTCATGTGGCACGCAAATACCATAGCGAAGCAATCGAAGCTGACGCTCTGCATTTTTCGACGGATGTATGGAGCACCATCGTCGTAATCGTCGGAATAGGACTTGTGTGGGCCGGCGACACCTGGCATTTGCCCTGGCTTATGTACGCCGACTCCATCGCGGGTTTGGCGGTCGCAGGCGTCATTCTGTGGGTTGGGGCGCGGCTTGGCAGGCGCACCCTCGACGCTCTCGTGGATGCCGCCCCAGAAGGCCTGCGTCAAGAGATCGCTCGTGCGGTGGCCCGCATGGAAGGTGTCTTGGATGTCGATCGCGTGCGCGTGCGCCGCGCCGGGAATCGTCATTTCGTCGATGCCACGGTAAGCGTGGCTCGCACCACCAGTCTCGAACAGGTCCATGAGCTTAGCAACGCCATCGAAAAACGTATTGGCGAAATTGTGCCCTCCGATGTGATGGTGCACGCCGAGCCGCGCGCGCCTCAAGGCGAACATCTATTCGAATCCATCCGCGCGGTGGCGCAACGCCTGGGACTAGCCATTCACGACGTAACCGCTCTGCAGCAAAGCGGCAAGCTTTTCATCGAATTGCACCTGGAGGTTGACGAGAATTTACCTCTGCGCGAGGCCCACCGGCAGGCCACTAAGCTTGAAGAAGGCATTCGCGCTCTACGTGATGCGCCTACGGAAGTAAATATTCACATCGAGCCGTTAGGAACGCACATCGCCACGCCAGATGCCGGGGTGGGTGAAATGAAACTGCTGGCGGGAGCAGTGGAGCAATTTTTGAATTCTCTACCGTCCGAATACCATGAACTGGTAAATTGCCATGATGCGCGTGTGCGTCAGGTGGAGCACCGCATCCTGGTTTCCTGCCACTGCACCATGAGGAGCGATTTGCCCATCAATAAGATCCACGATGTCACCGGCGCATTGGTCGACCGTGTGAAAGAAAAATTTCCACAAATACATCGCGTGACCATCCACCCCGAGCCCTTCGAAGAACGTTAGCCCGCTTCCTGAAGACGATTTTCAGCGGCCGAGGAAGGGACTTTTGTAGTGTCCTTACCGGCAAACACTTGTGCGGCGAGAGCCAGCAGCGAGGGAAAACATACCAGCATGTAGCGCGGCTCGGGTGTTTCGAGCGTGGCGAGAAACGCGGTGCGCACCACCAGGTAACCGACGATTAGCGTCACGGCGACTCTCGCCGAGGGCTGCCGCCATAATCGCAGTGCGCCCCACGCTCCGAACAAAACGCATAGCGCATTCAGCAATACGAATCCCCCGGTGACGGATTGGTCCACTGGATCGTTTTCCCACGCATCCGCTAAAGGAAATACTTGCCCTGAAAACGGCAACAACTCGATGCGCGGAGAAAACCACAACATGAAAGCTCGCGCTGCGGGCAGCCACAAATACGTTCGTAGCGGGTGGCGGGCGGTCCGCTCCCTGGCTAATTTGGCAAACCCAGCGTCCTCTTCCGGCGTAAGTGTCACCTCGTCGTTGTAGGGCTCAAGCAACACAGCCACGCGTTCTTTTTCCTCTGGCGTGTCAAACGCGCGCGCGGGAATGTCCTCCAGATTTATCGGCTGATCATTCAGCTTCCAGGCCACCAGGTAACAATCGCGCAGCCGAAATAACCACGTCTTCTCCCAGGCCATGAAGCCAAAGGGCACCAATTCGCCAGGCAGATTCGAATTCTTCGGCGCTAGAAGTTGCGCTTCATGGAAGGTAATGGCGTTGCGTATGGCCCAGGGCATGAGGGGAACTAAGCAACCAGCTGCCATGAACGCAAAGATTCGAATCATTTCACGACACTGTTTCGACAATTGTTTCGACCATTGGCCTCCGCGAAGGAAATACCAGGCCAGCACCAGGCATGAGGTCATCAGTAACAGGGGCGTTTCCGGCCTGATAAGTGTGCCGAAGCCCGCAGAAACCCCAGCGAACGCCGCGAACCACTCCTTTTTGAAATGCAAATTGACAGAGCGGTCCTCCACCCAGAAATGCGAGCCCCGAAACCGCAATAGGAGGAGGCATAAAAACAGAATGGTCAGCGTGGTAGAAAATGCAGCCAGCGTTTCAGTAAGCGGAACTGCCACATAGTTCGCGGTAAAGGGGCACAGTGCCGTCAGCCACAAGGCCACCAAGAAAACTCGCCATGACTGCACCCTCCCGTTCGCCAAAACCAACAGCGTCGTCGCTAAGCAGGCGGCCACGACACATGTCAGCAAATCCACCACTACCTGCGCGCTCATCACCCAGAAGCGCGCATCTGGCCCAGTCTTACCGCTCAACCAATAAATCACCGCAAGTAATGCCGGATAACCCGGCACTCGAATGTCCACCGGGGTAATCGCGCCACCTACATTCATGGCGTAAACGTGATACTTCAGCCAGTTCGTCGCGATCTGCTCGTAAAGTATGGTGTCCCCGGAGCTGGCCGGATATTTCAGCACGAAGAAAAAACGTAAGCACGCGCCGGCCGCAAGCGCGGTAAGTGCACTGGAGAAAATTCGCCGCATGAATGAAACGCATCTTACAATAGAGCAGCCAGATTCGAGTATTGGGCTCCAACACCGGAGCGCATAGATAACCCTGCCGTGCCTGTGGGTCGAAAGGTTTCATGAAGGAACGCGGGCCTATATTTTACGACGCGGAGCGTGTGCGCTGGCGGCGCACCAGACGCGCAATGGAAATCTCCGCCGTGCTGCTCACCGTGGCACTGGCCTATTTCTTTGTGACCGTGGCTGTCAGCGTCGACCTGCCCGCCGGCTTACTACCGGACACTAAGCCCGCCTTCCATCCGCTTAAATTCAAGCCCACTGCCAAATTGCTCCCCGTGCGTGAAGGACGCAAGCGCCGCGTGGCCTCCATCGGGTCAGTCCCGGCCAGCTACGATCCTCTACACGCTGCATTTTTTGTGAGCTGGGATCCCAATAGCATGGCCTCCCTAAAAGGCCATTACAAAGACCTGGACCTTTTAATTCCTGAGCAACTGCATTCCGTAACCCCTGATGGCGCGCTCACCATCGTCGATTATGAAAACGGACAGAACACCATCAAAGCTACTCCCGATCAGGCCATCGCCATTCTCAAAGAAGACAAGCTTCATCAATGGATGAAATCCGTAAACGTGGAAATTCCCATGATGAGCCTCGTCAATAACTACGACGGAAACAATTGGCACACCAAGGAATTGGCCGAGATGCTCGCCAGCCCAAACGGCAGGCACAATCTTGAGCGCGACCTCGTGGAATACGCGACCAAAGCACGCCAATCCGGAATCGTGGTCGACTTTGAGGAAGTGCCCGACGAAAGCCAGGCGCATTTCAAAAAATTTGCCTCTGAACTTGCCACCGCGTTACATTCCGCGAACCTGAAGCTGATGGTCGCCCTACCCGCTCGCGACGACGCTTACGATTACGCATTCTTTGGAAAACAGTGTGACGCCCTGGTATTGATGAATTACGACCAGCATTGGCTGACGTCGCCACCCGGACCCATCGCCGGACAGGATTGGTATGTAGAAAATCTCCGGCAAATTTTAAAAATCGTGCCGGCACAAAAAATCATCTCCGCCATCGGCAACTACGCTTACGACTGGTCCGAGGCCCCCAAGAAAAAACAGCAAGTCGCGGAATCACTGACCATTCAGGAAGCCTTGCTTCGCGCTTCCGAATCCGAAACTGCCGTGGAATTCGATCCCAGCTCACTGAACCCACATTATTCCTACAATGACGACCACGATCACGTTCATCAAGTGTGGATGCTCGATGCCCTCACGGCTTACAACGAGATGCGCGCAAATGAACGCTTGGGTGTCCAGGGCACAGCGTTGTGGCGCCTGGGTTCGGCGGATACTTCCATGTGGCCCATCTGGGATGCCACCCATCCCACCGATGCCATTCGCAACAAGATTACCGATATCCCGCCGGGACCCGACCTGATTTTCGAAGGCGACGGTGACGTGTGGCACTTCATCGATACTCCGAAACACGGCCGCCGCAGCTTTACTTACGATCCTTCGACTGATCTCTTCACCGGGGAAAAGTTCGAGACTTATCCGCTTTCCTATCACATTGATCAGCTCGGCGCGGCCAAAAAGAAATTGGCCATCACCTTTGACGATGGTCCGGACACCCGCTGGACTCCAAAGATTCTTGATGTGCTTAAAGCAAAAAACGTGCCCGCTACATTTTTTATCGTTGGCGTTGCCGGAAGCCAGTGGCCTGAATTGCTCAAGCGCGAATATGCGGAAGGCCACGAAGTAGGGAACCACACCTATACGCATCCAAACTTCGACGATATTTCGAACACCCAGTTGCGTTGGGAGTTGAACTTAACCCAGCGATTGATCGAAAGCACACTCGCTGTGAAATCTATTCTCTTCCGCCCGCCGTACGGTATCGATCACGAGCCGGAATACGCCGAGGAAGTCGCGAAGTTGCCCATGGCGCAGGATATGGGTTACGTGATCGTGGGCCAAAAAATTGATCCCCATGATTGGAAGTCGCCCGGCGGCAAACAAATTTCAGCTTCCGAAATAGTCGATAACGTCCTGACGCAGGCGAACGACGGCAACATTATCCTTTTTCACGACGGCGGCGGTGATCGCACCCAAACCATAGCGGCGTTGCCCCAACTGATCGATCGCCTTCGCGCGCAAGGCTATCAGTTCGTATCAGTTCCGGATTTGCTCCACAAAACACGCGCGTCCATGATGCTGCCCCTGTCTCCACAGGAGCGCTTCGAAGCCCGCGCCGATGGATTCATCTTCAGCTTGTACCGCTGGTTCCGCGTAAGTTTCGCCACTATTTTCATTGTAGGAATAATTTTGGTAAGTGGCCGCGCGGTAGTAATTGGAATTCTGGCGTTGATAGAAAAACTTCGACCCGATCAGGCCACGGTGCCCGATCCACCACCCGACGTGACGGTTTTGATTCCTGCCCATAACGAAGAAAACGTAATCGTGCAGACGGTTTCTTCCGTTCTGGCTACCGACACAAAAAATCTGCAGATCATTGTGGTCAATGACGGTTCCACCGACCGCACCGGCGCGCTGCTCGATGAACACTTTGGAACGGATACGCGCGTACACATCATTCATCAAGTGAACCGCGGAAAGTCCGCCGCGCTCAGCCTGGCAATGTCACAAGCACAAACGAAAATCGTGGTGACCATAGACGCCGATACCGAGATCGAACCGGACGCCATCTCCAAATTACTGCGACATTTCTCCGATCCCCAAGTCGGCGCGGTGGCAGGCAACGTCAAGGTTGGCAATCGCACCCGCTGGCTTACCCGCTGGCAGGCTCTCGAGTACATCACCAGCCAGAACATGGAGAAGCGCGCTTTCGACCTACTCAATTGCATCACGGTTGTGCCCGGTGCGCTCGGAGCGTGGCGCACCGAGGCCATTGAAGCTGCCGGCGGAATTACTTCGGATACCGTGGCGGAAGACGCGGACCTCACCATCGCCATTCGGCGCCTAGGCTGGCGCATCAGCTATGACGAAGACGCTATCGCCTGGACCGAAGCTCCTGAAACCCCGGGGGCGCTGATTCGCCAGCGATTTCGCTGGACATTCGGGACGCTGCAATCTTTCTGGAAGCACCGGGACACGTTGTTGCGGCCCAAATACGGCACGCTAGGCTGGATTGCGCTGCCAAATATTTTTGTGTTTCAACTGGCGCTTCCGCTCATTTCGCCGATCATCGATTTGATGTTTCTTGGCTCGATCGCACTATGGGCCGTCGGCCAGTTGCATATCGCGCGATTGCCGCAACTTTGGACCACCGCAGATGTGCAGCGATCGTTATTTTTCTTTGTCGGATTTGTGCTCATCGATGTACTCACTTGCATGGTGGCCTTTGCCCTGGAACGCAAGGAAGATTGGACCCTGCTCATTCCCGTTCTTTTACAGCGTTTCTACTATCGCCAATTGATGTACGTAGTGCTTTTCCGCTCCGTGAAGGAAGCGGTCCGCGGCCGCCCGGTGGGTTGGCGTGGCGTCGAGCCCGATTCTCCTCGCGCTCCGCGTGCTCCCGAAGTGCCTACGGGAACAGTCCCCGCATAGGATTCGGCCAAGAAAGACTGAATATCTATTTACCACTTGGGGTTTTCGTCCCATAAGATTTGCACAGCTTACAGGCCAATGTGACAATACTCTTATGCAAAAAACCTTAACCTTCGCTTTGAATCTGTTTGTAATCGGTCTCCTTGCGTCCGGCAACCTGCGCGCCCAGGACACTCCCGCGCCAAAAACTCAAACTACACCGGCGCCTAAACCTCAAACCACAACGGCTCCAAAAACCCCGGGAACTACTCCGGCCAAGCCGCGCACAGCCACTGGAACGAAAACTCCACTGACACTTAAAACCGAGAAAGATAAGGTCAGCTACGCTATCGGAGTAAATATCGGCAAGAGCATGCGCAAAGACACCGTGGACGTCGACCCGGCAATTTTCAGTCGCGGAATGAAAGACGCGCTCGCCGGTGGCAAGCTGCTTTTAACCGATGATGAGATGAAGGCCACTCTGACCAAGCTTCAGACCGAGCTGCACGCCAGGCAGGAGGTAGCCATGCAGAAAGCCGGGGACATCAACAAAAAAGCCGGCGACGACTTCCTGGCACAAAACAAAACCAAGGAAGGTGTCGTAGCCTTGCCCGATGGTCTGCAATACAAGATCTTAAAGCAAGGAAACGGGCCGAAACCCGCCGCAACCGATTCGGTTGTTTGCAACTACCGCGGCACGCTCCTAGACGGAACGGAATTCGACAGTTCCTACAAGCGCGGCCAACCAGCCACTTTTCCCGTCAACGGCGTGATTAAAGGATGGACAGAAGCTGTGCAGCTCATGCCCGTGGGATCCAAATGGCAATTGTTCATTCCCGCTGATCTCGCCTATGGGAACCGTGGCGCCGGGGCCGATATCGGTCCTAACGCGACACTGATATTTGAGGTGGAGTTGCTCTCCATTCAGAATAAAGCCGCTGCCCAAGCGCCGAACCCTCAAGCGCCACCCAAATAGTTTCCGGGTCGCGCTTGTATCTTCAAAATTGTTGTAGGATATTCCCGCTTTCCAGACCTGTTTGTTAGCAGGCCGTATTTTTGCATCGGGGGAATCATGGCCATCAGTTTTGTACTGAACGGCAAGCCGCAGACCGTTGACGTTACCCCCGAGATGCCGCTGCTGTGGGTATTGCGCGACACTCTAAACATGACCGGCACGAAGTTTGGCTGCGGCATGGCGCTATGCGGAGCCTGCACCGTACATATCGAAGGTGAAGCAGCCCGTTCTTGTGTGACGCCGATATCGAACGTTGCAGGCAAAAAGATCACCACCATCGAGGGACTGTCGACCGATGGCACGCATCCCGTGCAACAAGCCTGGATGGAAATCAATGTTCCGCAGTGCGGGTATTGTCAACCCGGACAGATCATGTCCGCGGTGGCGCTACTCTCTAAAAAAGGATCGCCTAGCGATGCGGAAATTGACGACGCCATGAGCGGCAANATCTGTCGCTGCGGAACTTACCAGCGCATTCGCCAGGCAATTCATCGCGCCGCAGCTATGCAAAGCCAAAAGGCGTGATCCCAAAGGCCGAATCCCAAAGGCCTAATCATAGACCAGCGGTGCTGGTACTAACCGGCTAGCNAGGGCTCTGGCGATTCGCGCGAAATTTTGCTACTCTGCATGAGTCATGGGTGCAGGGCTGCATCCCGAAGTTAGGGAGCGGCACCGGAGGCCAACATGAGCTTCACTTCGACTATCCCCGGCGCGAAGATCACCGTTCCGGACATCCTGCAGCGAAAATCCCAGGCTGCAGGTTCCCCAACCAATAAGAAAATTGCTTGCCTGACCGCGTACGACTATCCGACCGCCCGCCTGCTCGATGAAGCTGGCGTGGACGTCATACTTGTGGGCGATTCACTGGGCATGGTGGTGCTGGGTTATGACAGCACGCTTCCAGTAACCATCGACGAAATGCTGCATCACACCCGCGCGGTNCGGCGTGGTGCCCATCGCGCCCTGGTGGTTGCCGATATGCCGTATGGCAGCTACCACACGGACATGGCTGAATCCCTGCGCAACGCCATGCGCTTCATTAAAGATGCCGGCGCCGAAGCGGTAAAAGTAGAAGGCGGCGAGCGCCGTCTGGAATTGATCGCACGATTCTCGGAAGCGGAAATTCCCGTGATGGCTCACATAGGGCTTACGCCGCAGTCGGTGAACGCCCTGGGCGGCTACCATGTGCAGGGCAAAACACCAATCGGTGCCGAACAATTGCTGCGCGATGCCCGCGCAGTGGAGGCTGCTGGGGCCTTCGCAATTGTGTTGGAGGCCATACCCCGAGAATTGGCAGCCCAGATCACCAAAGAGGTGCGCATCCCCACAATAGGCATCGGCGCGGGCCCGGATTGCGACGGGCAGATCCTGGTATTAAGTGATGTGTTGGGCTTAACGTTTGGGCAGACGCCAAAATTTTCACGCCAGTACGCCGGTATTGGAGAAATAATTTCGGGTGCTGTGCGTGAATACTGCGAGGACGTCCGCAACGCCAAGTTTCCTTCGGATGCCGAGTCTTACCATACGTCGCACAGCGGCAAAAATCGCAAAACCATTTCCATCACCGGCTAATCGGCCAGCTTACAATCAACTGGAGGAAAGATGTCGCCGGACGACATTCGTTTTCTTTACGATTACAACGCCTGGGCTAACCGGCGCTCGCTGGATTCCGCTGCGGCTTTGACTGTGGAGCAATTTGCCAAGCCACTCGGCTCGAGCTTTTCTTCGGTGCGTGATACGCTCGCTCATATTTGGGGCTGTGAGTGGCTTTGGTTGGAACGCTTCCAGGGCCGCTCGCCTGCTTCCTTGCCCGAGGTAGGACAATTCCATGAGATTTCTGCGCTACGCACGCGTTGGCAAGAGGATGACGCGCGTCTAAATAAGTTCGTAGCCCGCGTCACGCAAAAAGATTTAGACAACCCTCATGAATATCGCACGCTGAATTTTGGGCAATATAAGAATCCGCTATGGCTGTCGATGCAACACCTGGTCAATCATGGAACGTATCATCGTGGACAAATCACCACCATGCTCAGACAATTAAATGCCAAACCGCTTTCCACTGATTTGATTCATTTTTATCGCGAGCGTGCCGACGCCGCGAAGGCCTGACCGCACTCCCTTCTCGTGGAAATCATACGAACTGTTTCCTGGATGAAAGAATTCGCGCGCAAGCAACGCGAAGAAAATCGCATTGTCGGGTTGGTTCCCACCATGGGCGCGTTGCATCAAGGACATTTGTCGCTCATCAAGCAGGCCCGCCAACAATGTTCGTCGGTGGTCGCGAGTATTTTCGTGAATCCCACGCAGTTCAGCCCTTCCGAAGACTTTGCGAAGTATCCACGCACTCTGCCGTCCGATACTGAAAAACTGGAGAACGCTGGCGTGCAGCTTCTGTTCCTGCCGGAAGCGAAGGAAATTTATCCCCAGAACTATTCCACCTACATAAACGTTGAGGGCTTAAGCGAGCGCTTCGAAGGCCGCTTACGGCCCGGCCACTTCCGCGGTGTCAGTACCGTGGTGATGAAACTCTTGCAAATCGTTCAGCCGCAATTTGCGTATTTTGGAAGAAAAGACGCTCAGCAGGCGGCCATTATTTCGCGCATGGCAAAAGATCTGAATCTCGACTCTGAAATTGTAATCTGCCCCATTCAGCGTGAAACCGAGGGATTGGCCATGTCATCGAGGAACGTCTATTTGCATGCCAGCGACCGGCAATCTGCCACAGTGTTACATCGCGCTTTGCAAGCCGCGCAACTACTTTTGCAAAATGGCACCCGCGATGCCCTTTCGTTGCAGTCCACCATGAACCGTGTTCTTACGGAAGAATCCAGAGCCAAAGTCGACTACGCGGAAATTGTGGATGCTCAGACATTCGAGCCGTTAACGCACGTTAACCGAAAGGCCTATGTTCTGATCGCCGCGAAANTTGGCGAAACGCGCTTGTTGGATAACATGCTCGTTGATTTTAGCGAAAACGGCCAACTGACTACTGAATTGTAGCGAATGCCTTCCCAAATTTTGTCGCTGTTTATCTGCGGTCCGTCATTCCCGGATGTGAAAGTAACCATCCTGCTGCGATATGCGCAACGGAATACCAAATAGCCCCGAAATGCCTTCAGCAGTAAGCACCTCCGCCTTCGGCCCGTCCGCGATAATGCCCCCATCGCGAAGCAAAATTACTCGCTCTATCTCGGGAATAATCTCCGAAACGTGATGCGTGACCAGCAGGATCGCGATTCCGGATTGCGCCAGCTCGCGCATCGCCGCGCGCAGCTGCAACTGCGCGGCAATATCCAGCGCGTTGCTGGGCTCATCAAAAAGTAAAGCGCGCGGATCATGCACCAGCGCCCGCGCGATCAGCGTGCGCTTGGCTTCGCCTGATGACATGTGCGCCACCGCACGGCCAGCCAGATGCGCCACCCCCATGCGCTCCAACGCGCGATCGGCAAGCGCCAGTTGCGCCGGATCGGGATGCTGGTGCGGGAATATCCGCGTGCTACTGAAAAATCCTGAGAGCACCACATCACGGCCCGTCGCGTCGGTAGTGCAGGCCCCCAGTAGATCGGGCGACACGATGCCCAGGAGCGATCGCAATTCAAAAATATTCCAGCGTTCGCGCCCCAGGATGGAAATGGAGGACCCGCCTCGGACAACGGGATAACACTCCCGGGTGATGGTTTTGATTAACGTCGATTTCCCACAACCATTAGGGCCCAGAATGCACACGTGCTCGCCAGCCTCGATACGCAGCGAAATATCGTCAAGGGCAGGACGTGCCACGACAGGAGCCACTTCAGAAGTTAGTTCAGAAGTTTGTTCGGCAGCGCGCGCGTTTTGCGCCGCGGTACCGTCCGTGTTCCCACGAAAAACAGTGACATGTTTGAGGCTAAGCAGCGGTGGCGGCGGGAAACTCATCAGCGCGTATANGGGCTCCGTTACAACNAGCGTATGCCATTCTAGCCGACGAACTGCGGAGCGCACGTAAAAAACCATCTAGATGATAATGAAGGAGTTANAGGGANTAAAACCGGCTTCGCAACAAAAAGTAGGAGGTGAAAGCAACAGTTTCACCTCCCGGGGTGGGGTGATGCATGACAAGAGTCTGGAGGGTGCAGTAGCCTGCCCTGCCAGGCGAGACTACAGCCTCATTCGCTTACTGCGGTAAACAGTGCGTCAGGAGACTCACCGTCCAAAGGCTTGTCGTTATGGCGTTTTTAGCATCTGCAAAGGTCTATGTCAACGACTAAGGAACCGGCAATTTTCGAGGTTGGTGTGCTGCCATACAGAGCAGCACAAAACGCACCCACAACGCTACTCACGGTGCAGCGCTCGTCAGTTCGATCCGATTGGCACCCTACGCGTCAGTGGCGTCTTACGCTCCAAAGATTTCGTTGATCTTTCCTGCCAGCTTGAAATCCAGGTCGCTGATGCCGCCAACGCTGTGGGTATTCAGATCGATTACAACTTTATTCCACACGTTGAACCATTCCGGGTGATGGTTCATCGCTTCCGCCACCAGCGCCACGCGAGTCATGTTTCCAAAGGCCGCCACGAAATCCTTGCATTGGAACGCGCCATGCAGCTTGCCACCTTCTAACGTCCAGCCTTGAACCTCCCTCAGCCGTTCTTTGACTTCCGCTTCAGTAAGTTTTTTTGCCGCCATTTAGGTTCTCCGCTGCTGGAAGTATGCGGCGATCAACACCCGGGGACAAGCGTCCTAAGCGGTTTTGTCGGCCCGGATGTTGCCTGCACTGGCGAATTCCTCTATCGTAAGGGTTTCGTTTTCATAAGAAATGCGCGGCGTGCCAGAGCCGTCCAAAAGGCCAACGACATTGAAAAAGAAAATTCGCGCCATTCAATATGGCGTCGGTCCTATCGGCGCTTCTATCGCCAGGCTGATGCGGGAAAAGTTCGCCATCGAAATTATTGGAGCCATTGACACCGATCCGGCCAAGGTGGGCCACGACCTCGGTGAAGTCGTGGGCGCCACCGATGGTCCCTGGGGCGTAAAGATTTCGGACGACGCTTCGCAAGTGCTGGGCCAGGCAGCGGACGTGGTCATTCATTCGACTTCGTCTTCACTGCCAAAGGTTATGGATCAGCTGCTCGCCTGTCTCGAAGCCGAATCCTGCGTGGTATCGACGTGCGAAGAACTTTCCTATCCGTATCGGACTTATCCCGAACTAGCCGCACGTCTCGATACGGCCGCGAAGGAGTGGGGTGTGGCGCTGGTGGGCACAGGCGTGAATCCAGGATTTGCTCTGGACAAGCTGCTGGTCACTCTTGCCGCCGTATCGCAACGCATTGAGCGCGCCAGTGGACGCCGCGTGGTCGATGCCGCCAAGCGCCGTGAACCTCTACAAAGAAAAATCGGTGCAGGGACGACCCTCGATGACTTCCGTGAAAAAGTAGCCGCGGGAATTATTAAACATGTCGGGCTGCCCGAATCCGTTGCCATGGTGGCGGATAGTTTGAATCTGGACGTCAATGAAATTACCGAGACAATCGACCCGGTCGTCGCCAGCGAAAGGGTTCAGACCCAATACTTGACCGTCGAGCCCGGACAGGCTGCAGGGGTTCACCAAATTGCGCGCGGCCTTTCGAATGGAAAAGAATTGATTCATCTCGAATTGCAAATGTACGTGGGAGCTAAAGAACCCAACGACACGGTGGCCTTGCAAGGCCATCCCAATATAAGCCTGACTATCCCGGGAGGATCGCCCGGAGATATTGCCACCGCCTCGGTGGTAGTGAACTCTATCCCCGTGATTCTCGATGCTCCAGCAGGATTGCGCACCGCTCGTGACCTGCCCATTGGATTTTTCTCGCCAAACGCCCGACCGTAAGCGCCCGTACAGGACCGTAATCGTGCGTGATTCGTTACGGATTTATTTCTTCCAGAATTTCATCACGGCGGAATAGTCCAAGTCTTCCTTAGCCGCTTCTTTCACCGTGGAGTACGTCTTGAATGCGGCCTCCGTAGCGGGAAGCTCGACGTGTGTCTGCTGGGCGAGCTCCAGCGCGAGCCGCATATCTTTGAGCATCAATCGCAGAGGGAAGCTTGGCGTGTAGTCGCCCTTCAACAGGTTTTGCGACTTGATATCCAGCACACCCGATCGCGCCATGCTCGATTGCATGACCTCCACCAGTCTTTCTCCTTGCAAACCCGCGGCAGTTACCAGTGCAAGAGCTTCCGCGAGAGCATCCACCTCCAGCGCCAGAATCATGTTCATGGCGAGCTTGATTGTTTGGCCCGCCCCATTGGGTCCTAGATGAAACCATTTCTTCCCTAATACNCGCAACACCGGCTCGGCATCAGCCAGCGTCGCGGCATGGCCCCCAACCATGAAAACAAGTTCCCCTTTTTTAGCGCCCCAATCACCGCCGGTGACGGGTGCGTCCAGAAACCGCACGCCTCGTTCCTCGCAAGCCGCTGCTACCTTTCGCGCCAGAGTCGGAGACACCGTGCTGGAATCGATATACATGCTTCCACGCTGGAAGCCTTGCATCGCGCCGTCCTGACCCCACAGCACCTCTTCCAACGCCGGCGGATCGCTAACAATGGAAAGCACAAATTCCGAATTGGCCGCCAGCTCCCGCGGCGATTGCGCAAGTTTCGCCCCCGTGGCAACCAGTTCATCGGCACGCGACGCCGTGCGATTCCAAACCGTCAATGGAAAGCCGGCTTTCAACAAATTCATACCCATGGGCTTGCCCATCAGCCCCAGGCCTATTAGTCCCACCTTCGGTTGCGGTCCTACCGGATTCACAAAAACCTCCGCTCTATTGAAAAGGATCTCCAGCGATTTTGTTCAAGCAACGAAATCAATTGTAGCGCACTCGAACTTTTCGAAGGCCGGGAGGGGCTCGGGAGATCGCGAAATGAAGGGCTGGGAAATAGGCGAACGTTTAAATGTTGGATCGCTGAGGTCGCGGAAAAATCACGGATACTTTTAACCGGTCTACGGCAGTTTTTTCCTGTTCCGCGCTTTTGTCTTCCTCGTTTGCATTGGCGGGCTGAGCGTTTTCTGATCCGGGATGCTCGAGAGATTTCTCGTGCGCTGTGGACGAAAGAGGTTCCGTCTTCTCCGCCAACCGCACGATGTATTGGTAAGGAATTTCCCAACGAAAGTGTCGATGTTGGCCCCGTTGTTCAAGGTTCTGCTCCAGGAATATGGAACGCCCTGTATCACCAACGAAAGTTCCGGAGGCTGGTAAGAGAATATCGCCCGCGCGATATTGGACCTCCACTTGGAGGCCGAGAAAAACGGAATAACGGGCCATGGGAGGACAGTTTCGGGTCTAGTAGTTACCTGGTCAATAGTACGTAAGTTCCGGGTACCCGGCCTGTGAATTTTATTTGATTCATCAGTGGAGAGTCTGACGGTGGACTAGCGGGCAAAATCTTCGATCACTGCTTCGGCGGCGCGGCGCCCGCTAAGCATAGCGCCGTTGATCGAAGCATTGTCGCGGTGATCTCCGCACACATAAATTCCTGGGCGCACGCGCACGGAACGCTGCGCAGGCTCCAGCGCGCCGGGGTATTGTTGCGGCTGAGCGTGAAGTATTTTGTAGCTTTTCAAGAGCCGCCACGAACGTGCGACCACACCAAACCAATTCTTCATTTGTGCAATCACGAACCCGCTTAACTGCGCCTCAGTGAGTTCCTGCGTCCCAAGGACAGATGCAGAGATGAGATGTTTTTCTACCGGCGCATATGACGGTGCCACCTGGCTCATCACCGCAAAATTATTCACTGGTCCAGCTCCATCTCCGTTAAGGGTGAGCAGCGGTCGCGGAACGGGGGGCTCTTCCGCGGCGTAATAAAAGCAGCTGACGCTCCGCGAGGCCGGTTCAGCCTCTCCGACCAGATGCGCCGCTGACGGACCGTCGGTGGCCACCACGATGGCGCGGGCGCGCATGCTTTCCCCGCCCGCCACCGTAATTTCATTTTCGTGCAGAGATTCTACTCGCGCGTTCAAGCGTATCGAATCCGCAGCCAATTTCGACGCAATCTGCGCCGGAATCGCGCCCATGCCCTTGGCGGGCACGCTGNTCGATCCTTCAGACAGCATCTTGAAGACAAACTCAAACATGCGGCTCGTTGTTTTAAGTTCGCCGTCCAACAAAATCCCGCCGAGAAACGGACGAAAAAAACGGTGGATGATTTCCGGACTGAATCCTTCGGATTTCAGGGCATCCTTCGTGGAGCGTTCCGGCCGCTTAAAAATATCTTCAATGGAACTGCGCTTCAGACGGCCGCGCAGCCGCGCCATGCGCAATTTGTCCCCCAGCGTGCCAAATTCCGACCGCAGTGCCTCGCGCCACATCCCAGGCATGCGCCAGGGATCAACGATCGGGTTCATGCGTCCGGCAAACCACGACAATGCCCCGGGAGAAAAAGATTTAAGATCAAGCCGCGAGAAATCCAGGACGTTGAGCGCTTCAGGATACGCAGTGAGTAGCACCTGAAATCCGCGGTCCAGCAAAAATCCGTCTACTTCGTCGGTGCGCACCCGTCCGCCAATTCCATCCGACGCTTCGACAATCTGAGATGTGATGCCCGCTTCGCTAAGGCGCCTCGCGCAACATAATCCAGCCAGGCCCGCGCCAATAATTAAAACGTCCGCACTCGTCGACATGCTCTCGGATTCCTCCTGGAGCCGAATCGCAATCAAATTGACAAAAGGTGAATCCTAATCCTGAGGCATGGGCGGGATTTCGCGCAAGTCCGAGCGCGTTTGAAAGTTGGAGGTTGCCGGGGCAAAGTTTGCTGGTAAAAATGTCAACTCAGGGGAGCTGTCAGGAGTGAAAAATCCTATAAAGTAGTTAACGCTTACTGCTGACCCACGGGCTTCGTAGCCGCCGCAGCGCTGCCACCATCCGGGAGCTTACCCGCCGTCTCAATCACCTGCTGCGCAAGATAATTCGTGGAACGCGCTTCATCCCGCGCAATCGCGAGGTAAGCCGCGCGCAACAACTGTTCTTTGCGATTTCGCAGCGTATCCCGGATCGTTTGCTGCACTTGCGGCTCGGAAAGTCCTCGCAGCCCCGGGGACTCCCGGGTGATCAATTTCAAAATCCTGTATCCTTCTTTTAACTGAATGGGCTGGCTAACCTGTCCCGGTTTCAGGCCCAGCACCATCTTCTTCAGCGCGGGATCCGACTGGTTCAGCGCCGACTCCGGAACATATCCCATATCCCCGCCAGTGGCCGCCGAATTCATGTCTTCTGAATAATCCATGGCCAGTTGCGCGAAATCCGCGCCGCTGTTCAGCCGGTCCATCAACATCTTCACCTTACGCTGCGCTTCCGCCTCATTCGTCGCATCATCATTCTTACGGTTGCGGATTTGCGGTTCTTTTCGGGGAGTGACCACAATCTGCGCGATTCGGAATTGCGGCTCTGCCACATTAAACTGCGCTTTGTTGGCGTTGTAAAATTCCGCCACATCCTGGTCGGTGATCAAAATCTTGGCCACCACTTCGCGGTTCAAAAGCTTCTGTATCGAAAGCTGCCGGCGCAGATCCCGCTTCAAATCGTCTACTGACACGCCGCGCTCTTTCAATTGCCGCTGGAATTCATCTTCCGTAAACGGACTTTTCAACTCCGTGAACTTATCTTCCACCTCGCCATCGCTGGCTTCCAGGTTCAATTTCTTCGCGCGCTCAATCAAAATTTCATTATTGATCAGCTCATCCAGCACATTAAGCTTTAGCGATAACGCCTCCTCCTGCGATGGCGCCTGCCCTTCCGGATTTATGCGCGTCCGGTAATACTTCTCCACTTCATCTTTTCGAATCTCTTTTCCATTCACTACCGCCCACACGTCCGGCGAGTGCTGCGCCTGCCGGTTGCAGCCCGACACGCAAGCCACAGCCAGTAATCCCGCTACAGCAATTGATTTTGAAATGACGGCGCGCACACGCCCGGGAACAGCGCACTTCGCACTCACCCGAAAAAGGCACTGCAACGGATTGGCAACCAAGTGAATGCTCAGGCAGCTTTCTTTACTTTGCCCGCGCGAATGCAGGCCGTGCAAACACGCATCTGCTTTCGAGCTCCAGACACCAACGCGTGCACCCGCTTCAGATTCGGGTTCCAGCGCCGCCTCCGCGTATTATTCGCGTGGCTGATCACGTTACCGTAGTGCGGCCCTTTGCCGCAAAGTTCACACCTCATCGCCATTGTTAGTCCTGCTTCTTCGGATTATTAGAAACCGATAGTCCCTAGTCTAGCAGACCCGCGCCCTGCCGTGAAAGCCAAGCCCGCCCGTCGCTGCCCGATCGGGACCCTCGAAACCCACAGTCTGCGCCCGAATACACCGTTTCACCTATGGACTTGCTCTATACCAGTTGCAAATATCCGCTACGCGGAGGCGCTGCGGTTACCTCGGCGGTCTCGTTAAATTTCAAATTTTGCCCCCGGAGTTGTCGCTACACGAAATCAGGCAGTCCCTTAGGTACTCCGCTGGATGGTTGCCTAGTGGGCTGCCCCTTATTTTGAATTTGCTGCTTAAATTTATGGAGGAACATTATGGAACACCAGGCACTCAAAGAACTCTATATTGATGAACTAAAAGACATTTACAACGCTGAGAATCAGTTGGTGAAAGCTCTTCCGAAAATGGCCAAGACCGCCAATTCCGAAGAACTTCGCACCGGCTTCGAAGAGCATCTAGAGCAGACCCGCGGCCACGTGCAGCGCCTTGAGCAGATCTTCAAGGAACTGGGCGAGAAGCCGTCCGGCAAGAAGTGCAAGGGTATGGAAGGGCTCCTGGCCGAAGGCCAGGAGATCATGGGTGAGGACTTCGAAGATGACGTAATGGACGCGGCTCTAATTTCCGCGGCCCAGCGCGTCGAGCACTATGAAATCGCCGCTTACGGCACCGTCCGAACCTACGCTGAATTGCTGGGCGAAGACACCGCAGCGCAGCTGCTGGAACAGACCCTCGAAGAAGAAAAGGAAACCGACCAGAAGCTCACCGACATGGCTGGCGAAATTAACGTTAAAGCCTTGGGCGAAAGCTCAGAGGAAGGTTCACAAGAAGGCGAAGAAGAAGCGCCGATGCGCAAGAAGGCCAAGAGCGCCCGGGCATAACTGTTATGACCTCGCGCAACGGCCCCGACCAAAAGCGTCGCTTGGTGGAGACTGACATTGATCCAAGCGGCGAGCTCACTTCCGATCGTACCGGGGAAACGGAAGGCACTGGTTCCGGAACGGGAAACCGCACCGACAACCAACCGGCCGAAAATCGGGAGAATCCGACTCGATCCGAAAACCGCGAAAGCGGAAATCGGGACAGCGAAAACGCTCCGGCACCAGGCCACGAAGAGTAGTTAACCGTTTCACGGACGTCGGGCTCGCATGCAATTCCCAAGCGCGAGCCCGACTTACTTTTTCTCGCAGTCGCATTTACCTGTAGAATTCGCAAATGGCGCTAAACGAATATCGCAAAAAACGGGACTTCAAAATCTCTCCGGAACCCTCCGGCGAGAAGGCCGCGCCCAAGGCCCCCAAATCATCCTTAATTTACGTCGTACAGAAACACCGCGCGTCTCAGCTCCATTACGACTTCCGTCTGGAATATAACGGCACCCTTCTGTCGTGGGCGATTCCTAAAGGCCCTTCGCTTGACCCTTCCGTAAAACGTCTTGCCATGCAGGTTGAAGATCATCCGATCGAGTACGCCAATTTTGAAGGCGTAATTCCCGAAGGCGAATATGGCGGCGGCACCGTGATGATTTGGGATCAAGGCACCTGGACTCCCGAAAGCCCTGACGTCGCTGCTGCGCTTGAAAAAGGCGATTTGAAATTTACCCTGCACGGGAAAAAACTAAAAGGCTCCTGGGTCCTCGTTCGAACCCGCGGATATGGCAGCAGTTCCAAAACTTCCTGGCTCTTAATCAAACATCGCGACGAGTTCGCCTCGAGCAAGGTAGATGTAGTCCAGGAAATGCCGCGCTCAGTTGTTTCCAATCGTCTGTTGGCCGAAATTGCGCGCGACGGCGGCGGCGACGTAGAGAAAGCCGCGACGGGCGACCCAACCATCAAGTCTCCCGCAAAAGCGCCTAAAATCCCAAAAACAGCTCGAACGGGCTCTTCGAAAAACGCCCGTCAGGCATCTGCGTCCAAAACCGTCAGCGAACGCACGCCGAAACGCCGAAAAACTTCCTCCTGAGGCGAAGCCTCCGCTCCTTCCATTCCTTTGCCCGACGAAATTCCATTCCGTGTGCAACCAATGCTCGCAACGCTGGTGCGTGAGCCATTCCACAAGCCCGGCTGGGTCTATGAAGAAAAGTACGACGGCTACCGTATCCTCGCTTACAAACAGGGATCGCGCGTCCGCCTCTATTCCCGCAACGCCATCGACCGCACCGACCGCTTTTTCGACGTGGCCTCGGCCATGAGCACTCTTCGGCCCGCCACGCTTTTGCTCGACGGCGAAGTTTCCGTCTTTGATCGCGCAGGTGTATCCCGCTTTCAACTGCTGCAAAATTTGGGCACAGGCAAATCCGTTTTCGCTGTTTTTGATTGTCTCTATAAAGATGGCCAGGATTTGCGCCGCCGTCCGCTATCGGAGCGCCGCGTTGCCTTGGAAGAATCCCTCGCGCATAACAAGCTCCCGAACAAGACTCGGAATAAAGAGAGTCAAAATAATCCTCCGAATAACGTAATCGTTCCCTCGTTCCGGCTGGCTTCCAATGGCCTGGAAGCCTACCGTCTCGCCATCCAACGAAAATTCGAAGGGCTGGTAGCCAAGGATTGCTCTTCGCCTTACGTGGAAGGCCGTTCCCGGTTCTGGCTCAAAGTGAAAGTCCATCAGGAGGATGAATTCGTTATCGGTGGATTTACCGAGCCTACCGGCTCGCGCAACCATTTCGGAGCGCTCCTTCTTGGCGCTTACGATCAGAGCGGCAAGCTCCGTTTCGTGGGGAAAGTCGGCACCGGATTCAACGAGCAAAGCCTCGCCATGTTGTTCAAGAAATTCCGCCCCTTGGTCCGGAAGCAAAGTCCTTTCGTTGATCCTCCGCGAGACCGCGACGTCACCTTCCTGGCCCCCAAACTCGTCTCCCAAATCTCCTACCAGGAATGGACCGCCGACAAAAAACTTCGCCAGCCTGTTTTTCTCGGCCTTCGCGATGACAAAAGCCCACAGGAAGTCCGCATGCCGGAGTTTGCCGCGTGAAAACGAAACAAACCAAATCAACTAAATCCATCAAATCGCCGAGGCCCGCGAAAAAAGCCAGGTCTGAGAGCAGGCCATCCGGGAAAACCGGGAGGCCCATTCCAGCAGCGCCTTCCTCTTCCAGAACTCTGCCGATAACCGTCTCCAATCCCCATAAAGTTTTCTGGCCCGAGGAAGGCTACACCAAGCTCCAACTCGTCGAGTTTTACGCCGACATTTTTCCCAAGCTCCAGCCCTACGTAAAAGACCGCATCCTCTCTCTCGAGCGCTGTCCAGACGGTATGCGTGGCGGCTGCTTCTATCAAAAAGAAGCCCCTTCCAGCTTGCCACCAGGCACGCCCACCAAGAAGATTGCCCACGTAGGCAAATCCGGTAAATCCACGAATTATGTCGTTGGCGGTTCTCTGGCCACGCAACTTGCGCTGGCAAATCTTGGTTGCATCGCCGTTCACGTCTCCGGAAGCCGTGCCTCTTCCTTGCGCAAACCCGACTGGGTTTGTTTTGATATGGATCCGCAATCAGGAAAATTTGGCGACGCCGCACGCGCTGGGCTGCGACTCAAAGAAGTTCTTGATACCTTGAAGTTGGAATCCTTTCCTAAAACTTCCGGCAGCCGCGGTCTTCACGTTTTTGTTCCCATCAAGCCGGAGACCGACGTGGATGAAGTTTTGTCTTTTGCGGAATCGTTAGTCGCTCGTCTCGCCGCGCAATTTCCCAAAGATCTCACCGTCGAACATTCCATCGCTGCTCGCAAGCAACGCGTCTATCTCGATCCTTATCGCAACGGTTTTGGCCAGACAGTGGTCGCTCCATACTCACTGCGCCGCCGTCCCAAAGCCCCATTTTCAACGCCGCTTTCGTGGTCGGAAGTTAGCCCCGACCTCGATCCGTCCGAATTCAATCTCGGTAACTACGCAAAGCGCATGAGCGCAGCCGACCCGTGGCAGGACTTTTTCAAAAATCGCCAGCTTCTAACACCAGCAATAAATGCCCTGAAACAAATCTGATGTAGTGATTTGTTTAATTTTTGGACTGACGGTTGAAGAAACGAATCTCGATGAACAAGCGCTCTAACGCGAACGACACTCCGCAACGCCGGGCTGCCCCTCCCCCTCCCATGCTTTTCGATCTCGACGGCACTCTGGTCGACAGCGCCTATCAGCACGTCCTCTCCTGGCAAGAAACTTTCACGACTTCCGCATGGACATTCCCAACTGGAATTTCCACCGCCGCATAGGCATGAGCGGTTCTTTTTTCCTCCCCGGCCCACTGCGAGAAATAGGTCACTTTACAAACCCCGGCGTTATCAAGCGCCTTGAAAAAAGCCACGCAAAATATTTCACCCGCAAAATAAAAACCGTCCGCATCCTTCCGGGCGCTCGAGAACTCTTGCAGCACCTTTCCAAAATTGGCTTGCCTTGGACCATCGCCACCAGTGGTGAGCGCGCTCAAACCGCAAAGCTCGTAAAAGGCTTGCACCTACCCAAATCGCTTCCGGCGGTCACCGGCGGCGCGCCGGCGCCCATCTCGTCTACCACGACGCTGCTGAACTCCTCGAGAAATTTAGCTGAATTGGGAATCAACGAAGAGAAGTAGAAGTATGGAGAACCTAAACAATCTAACTGAGGGAAGTTATGCCATATCTAAACAAAGTACCTCCGCACGCAAAAACATTAAGAAAGCTGCCAACGCCGCCCGAAAAAAACGCACCATTGCGCATCTTCCAAAATCTGTGCGCACCACGCTAGGCAAAAAAGGCGCTCAAGCCGCAAAGCGGAAGCGCTCAAGGGGCTGACCCGTTCTTTATTTAATTTTTAGCGCCAAACAAGCTGAGCTGTTTCTCTTGAGCAACCGTTGCTCGCCCCTTTGCACGCGCCGCTCTCTTGCGATCGTCAAACACGCTGCGCCCATCCAACGAAGCTGAAATGGCGTGCTCGTGCGCAACCACCTCTTTAAACTGCGCCACCGGCTGGTACGTTTCCTCCACGTTCCGTACAAATTTTTCCAGCCTCCTAAATCCTTCCAGCTTTTCCGTGTGCCCGACCTTCGCGCTATCCAATCCTCTACGCAAGACTGCAATCGATTCGTCGTAAGTTTTCAGCGGAACGGGAAACGGATGCCGGTCCTTCCCGCCCAACGCAAACGAAAAACGTGCTGGATCGGAGAAGCGGCTCGGCGCCCCATGCACTACTTCCGCAATCAACGCCAGTGATTGCAGGGTCCTTGGCCCGAGATTTTCCAGCAACAATAAAGATGCGAAGTCCTGCAGCTCACGTTCATAAGCTACCGCCAATATCGCCCCCAGCCGCTTCAAATCTACAGCCTTTGCGCGCACGTCGTGGTGCCGCGGAACCGTTAATTTCGACGCCTCGCGCAACGTTTTCTCCGGCGCCTGGCGCGCCATCTCCAGCATCGCTTTCTGTGCCGCCGCAGCCTGCGCATCCACAAGGTTCATGATGGTGCCCTGGTGCTGCCCCACAATCGCCGTGTGCGGATCGCAAGTAAAATCTCTCACCGTCGCGGAATGCCAGTGGTATCGCCGCGCCAACCCGTTCGCCGGATTCATCCCTTGCTGCACAACGGCCCATTTCCCAGCATCGCTCACGATAAATGTGTGCAGATAAAGCTGAAACCCGTCTGCAATCGCATTGTTATCAATTTTTGCCGTTAGCCGGCTGGTGCGCACCAGCGCATGGCCCGCCAATCCGGCGGCATTTGCAACCGTGGTCAATTCCGCTGGAGTCTTCCGCGATTGCTTTCCTCTTCCGCCGCAAACATGCAGTCCGAGCTCATGCGCGCGCGGATTCAGTCCTCGTTTCAACGCGCCTACCACCGAAGTGGTAATTCCCGACGAATGCCAATCCATTCCCATAACACTGCCAAACGCCTGAAACCAGAATGGATCGCTTAAGCGCGAAAGAAATTCCCCGCTGCCATAGTTATAAATAATATTCTCCGCGATGGCCGACCCCAATTTGGTCATGCGCTCGGACAACCACGGCGGCACCCGCCCACCATGCAAAGGCAAATCCGCAAATCCAGATCGTTTCATCTCAAATCTATTTTACTCCGTCAGGCCAAAAGTGCATTCCCGCCACCGGCGCGCCGAAAAGAGTCATCTCTATCGCTAACGACACAATTTGAGGGCTTCCGCAATTCCCGGGCGTCCTTAGGAAATCTCCGCGAGCGGCCAAAAAGACGCTTGACCTTTATTCCATATTTCCAGTACCATCGAACTATGTCGGCCACTTCTCCAGCTCAAATCGCCCGCTTCGCCGACATGTTCTCGGCCCTGGGCACGGAAGCACGCCTCCGCATCATGCAGCTTCTGATGACTGCCGAGCCCAAGGGGATGGTCGTCGGCGATATCCAGTCAGAGGTTGGCATCCCCAATTCCACGCTGTCGCACCACCTCGACAAACTAAAAAATGAAAACCTCGTCACCGTGCGCCGCGATGGAACCTACCTCTGGTATCGCGCAAACACGGACGCGCTTAAAGATCTTCTCGGCTTCTTGTATGCCGAATGCTGCACGCGCAACCACGTGGTCACGCCAAAAGATTTAGTATCGATTTCCAGATGAGAAAGGGAACTCAAATGAGTTCAGAAAATATCAAATCCATCGTGCAGGAAAAGTATGGCGCAGCAGCCAAACGCGCCGCGTCCGGTCAAACCTCCGCGTGTTGCGGCTCGAGTCCCGCATCCGCCATCGAAGGATGCGATCCCATCACCGCGAATCTTTACGGCGAAGGCGAAGCCGGCTCCGTTCCGGAAGCTGCCCTGCGCGCCTCGCTGGGCTGTGGCAATCCCACCGCTCTTGCAAAACTCGCACCCGGTGAAACAGTTCTCGATCTAGGATCGGGCGGAGGCATTGACGTTCTCCTCTCCGCGCGTCGCGTCGGCCCCACAGGAAAAGCTTACGGTCTGGACATGACAGACGAAATGCTTACCCTGGCCGAAGAGAATAAACGTAAATTAGGCCTCATCAACGTCGAATTTCTGAAAGGTGAAATCGAGAACATCCCGCTGCCCGACAACTCTATCGACGTCATCGTGTCGAATTGTGTCATCAATCTCTCGGGCGACAAGGACCGGGTCCTGCGCGAAGCATTCCGCGTACTCAAGCCCGGTGGCCGCTTCGCCATCTCCGATGTTGTAGTTCGCGGCGAAGTCCCGGACCAGATTCGCAAGAGCATGGAGCTTTGGGTCGGCTGCATCGCGGGCGCGCTGACAGACACGGAATACCAGCAAAAACTCGCCGACGCGGGATTCGATTCCATCGACATCGAACCCACGCGCATCTATAGCATCGACGACGCCAGAGAATTCCTGAAGGCCGCAGGCATCGATGCCGACGTAGTCGCACCCCAAATCCGCGACAAATTCATCAGCGCCTTCGTGCGCGCACAAAAGCCCGCCGCCAAAACATGCTGCGGCCCTACCTGCTGCGCAAATTAAATCTCACCCAAACAAACGAGTGACCGGGCCCGGGCTATCCGAATCACGGAAATGCCAGGCCCCGTCACAATGCTACCCATTAAAAAATGAGCTTTAGCCCAAGTTGCATGGTCCGGTTGCCGCCCGTGAATTGATGGAAATTCAAAAAACTGCCCGGCGCGGTGATTAAGACAAGTCCCCCGGCAAAAGGATTCGGGTTGGTAGTTGAATCCAAGGACCCATTATTCGACGGAAGTCCTATGCTGAAATTTCGGTGATTGAAAGTGTTGTAAGTCTCAGCCCGGAATTGAACGTTCAGGCGCTCGCCGAACTTAGTGCTTTTCAGCAACGCGATATTCCAAAGGTTCAGTGCGGGCGTGTTAATAGTGTTTCGGCCGATAATATTGTTATCTGTCCCGAGCCCGGCTTTCACGTACTTGGATGCCGCGTTGGCCGCAACATACCCGGCCACATTTGCTGCGCCTCCGCAACCTGTGGCCGACCCCTGCACGCTGGTATTTCCGGCTGCGTCCACGCAAACGAAGTTAATTCCTGAAGGTACATTCGACGTCCCTGCAGGGTTGAACACCGGGCGATCCGCCGTGCCGCTACCATTCGCATTCGCATCGGTACCGTTTAACAGCGTCACAGGTTGCCCGCTCTCAAAGAGATAGCTTCCACTGACTTCCCAACCATGTATGAAGCCACCGACAAATCTGTTGCCAACCTGCACATTCGGGAGGTCGTAGACCCATGAGACCGCCACCTTATGCGTAAAGTCCAATGCAGAACGACCGCGGTCTGCTGAGATATTGCGCGCATCCAGCGGGCGGCGAGGGTTAATCGTGCTGGAATTCAGCTCGTTCGTGGCATTGTCTATTGTTTTAGAGAACGTGTAGTTGCCGCGCAAATACAATCCATGTGCAAAGCGGTGGATGGTATCAACCGACCCCGCGTGGTAAATGGACTGCCCCCAGGGAGCTTCATCGGTCAAAACTCCGAAGAAACCATCTGCGGAGTAAGGTTGAAAAAGTCTCTGCCCCAGGAAGTTTTGAAAGTCTGACAAACGTTGAGATGTTACCGGCAAAGTCGCTGGAATCTGCGAGGTTGAGAGATACGTCGGCAACGGTTTCAGTCCTCCGCCCGGAAATCTCGGATCGAACGCGGAAACTTCGTTGAGCCTTATCTGCACAGGTAGAGCAATGCCATGGGTTCCCAAATATCGAACTTCAATGCTGGTATTTTTCTGTAATTGATGCTGAACGCTTAAGCTCCAGCTAAGAATCTTGGGCGCAGTCAGGTCTGGAACAATTCCAGCGGTAAGTGCCCGGGCAAGAGTTTGCGTATTGGGGGTAATAAATGGCGAGAGGCCGCCTCCAGCGAGGAAACCTTTGCCGGTTCCGTCGGCAGGGTCCAGAAAACTTGCGCACCAAGGAGTACTCGGTGCGATCTGGCAGGTAAGTCCCGGATTATTTTCAAACTGCCGTTGCGGCGGCTGATTGTTCGTTTCAAAGTTAGTGGGATAGATGTCATAGAAATATCCCGCGCCGCCACGAATCGACCATTTGCCGTTACCGGTGACGTCCCACGCAAAACCGACGCGCGGTCCGAAATTATTTGTATCGGGTTTTGGCGCGGTAAAAAATAACCCCAGGGCCGGATCGTTGGCTACGGCATTGAATGCCTGGTTATTCGCATCGCGCGGTGTGCCGAAATATTCATAGCGCAGGCCCAAATTGAGGGTTAGCCGGGAAGTTACTTTCAAATCGTCCTGCAAGAACCCGGCGAAGGCATTATCGTTTCCGACGAAGGTCCCGTTCCCCACGTTTCGCAACGCGCCGTTACCACCGTCTGGCACAAAATCATTGAGAAAGGAGTTCAGGGTTGCCCAATCCCATTCCCCTCTCGCTCGCGGCAGAAAAATCGTCTTGTCGATATATTTGCGGATCTCAATTCCGCCACGTAACGTATGTCTCCCCCGGATGTAAGTAAGGTTTTCCTGAAGTTGGTACGTGTTTTGCGTGTAGCCCTGTGGAGCACTCGGAAATGGACCTGTATTTAAACTGAGCTCGTCTACCTCCGCGTTGGGAAATGTTGCAAAGTTTGCGGGGAGCACATAGTTAGGTCCATTTACTCGTGAATATGACAATCTGAAATCGTTAACCAGGCGAGAATTTATTGTCCACGCATCGGTAAAAATTATTTTGCGGGAGTCCGAGGCCACCGCACCGTTAAATTGCGCCTGAGGCTGAGCTGGATTAGGCAGTGGGCCGCGAATGCGGTCGAAGAGAAATCGACCTCGCAATTGGTGACTTCCCAGGTTCAAGTCGGCATTGGTGATGAAATCGTTTTCATTCACAAAATTGGGGGCTATCGCCTGTAACGTTCCGACCTCAATCGGCACTCTGCCGGAAACTGTAGTTACGCATGCAAAATCTGGCGTGATGTCTGCGGCGCCAGAATTGCAATGACTAGGAAAATTGCTGGCAGGCGCCACCGGCGTTTGCGCAAGGATGCCTTGGATCGCAGCGTCAGGCTGCGCCAGGGTCATAATCTGTTGTAAACCCGCTGCCGTCGGAGCGGTTATGACCGGGCTTCCCGCCGCGAGCCCATTATTCTGGAATTCGTAACCGCCAAAAATGAACAGCTTGTCTTTCTTGATTGGCCCGCCGATGCTCCCGCCTGCGCGGTTATAATCAAAACGGTTTTTCACGCCATTTGCTTTTTGCAGATTGTCTTCCGCGAAGTAATTTCTATTTTGGTTATATTCGTGAGCTTCACCGTGCCAATCATTGGTGCCGGACTTGGTAGTGATAATAAATTGTCCCGCCGCGGAATGGCCGTACTCCGCGCTGAACTGATTTGTCAGCAATGTAAATTCCGCCACAGAATCCTGAATCACCGGCTGTGTAGGACCATTGACGCCTTGATTGTTGTCGTCAGCTCCGTCGATCGTGAAGCTGTTATATCGCGGCCGCAAACCGCCAATTGCGCCTCCGGATCCGCCCGATGCGCCCCCCGGTTGGGTCGTGCTGTTGGGCATTAGAGTGGCGTATTCCAGGACCGAGCCCCCCGGCACGGTAATCGGTATTTCATTAACGACACGCCCGTCAAGGCTGGAGCCTAACTCCGAGGAAGTAGTGTTGATCAAGTCGCCCGCTGAGTTTACCTCCACGACTAAGTTTGCTCCTCCCAGTTCTAACTTCACAGTGACATCGGCCACTTGACTAGCCGCCACGCGCACTCCTTTGCCAACATACTTTTTGAATCCTTCTTTCTCCACCGTGACGGTATACGAACCGATCAATAAATTCGGAAATTCATAAGCGCCGTTGCTTGATGCATTCGTCGACTGCGAAACATTTGTGCCTTCGTTAGTGACGGTGACCTTGGCATCCGTAACGCTGGCCCCGGAGACATCCGAGACCACCACGCGTAACGTGCCGTCCAGTCGTTGCGCCACGGCGCTGGACGCAAAGCTCAGCGTCAGAAGTACAGATATGACTAAAGATAAGAAAGGAAAGTTAGTCCGAATATACACTCCACGCGCGTGTGCGCCTCTGAGACTGTCACAATTCATAAACGCTCCTCCGTCGGTTTAGCGGTTCCGTTATTTTCATCACTGGTAACTGCTCGACCTGTCGCTCGGCGTAGTTGAGCCGTGACAAAGACATTGCATCTAAAGAACCAACCTTGGGTCTGAGCTAAGTTGTTTTGTAAGCGTCGATTAAGGGATTAAGGAAAGAAGCGCAGGAATAAACTATCGATAGTTATAAATGTTTTTAGCTGAATCAGTTTGGGTTCTCATAGTTTAGGCCGATAGTGGGTGTCGTGGTCTGGGAGTAGAACGTCGTAACTTGCACGCGAATCGCTGACTTTGCTCGCCGGCTATTTCGGCTTCCAAATATGCAGGGCGGGTACCCTTGTTGATGCACTTTGGCCGTAGCAGCCCAACTTCGAGGCTAGAACTGGTATCGCAGCGCGAACTCCATTACACGTGGCTTCGTGATCGTCCCGGAATACTGTCCCAGCGACGAAGGATTGGTGAGAGCGCCGTTGAAGGTGATGGTTGCCGCGTCGAAGCGAACCGAATTCGTCAAGTTATAAGCATAGGCGCTGAAGCGCAGAATTTGACGTTCGGTGATGTGAAAGTTCTTGTTAAGTCCGAGATCGACACCAAAAAATCCGGGACCGCGGAAATTGTTGCGCGGTCCGGACTCGCCCGGATACGGC
>JGI12053J15887_10000039_pt1 | contig 34313 bp, 27 predicted proteins | sample MedBloCAOM1_O3_FD_15887 | JGI IMG/M metagenome (IMG submission 15887)
GTTATTCTCCATGGGCTCACTCGCTTCCAAGCTATCAAGCATGGCTGGGCCCTACGAAATGTGTGAATCTCGTAGGGTCAAGCCCGCGGGTGACGCCAGAGAATGGGTAAGCGCTGAGTCAATGCGAACGGGAACCGCTTTAGTTCGCCGTCATGTTGGCGAGCTTGATCAGCTCCCGCATGAGCCTGGCATCGGCGTGCAGGTAGGCCGCGAACTCGTCGGGGTCTTTGAGAAAGACCTGGGCGCCCTGCGCCTCGATCGTGTCGCGTACTTTCGGCGTGTTCAGCGACCGGGCGATGGCGGCGTGGAGCTTGCCGACGATCTCGCGCGGGGTTTCGGCCGGCGCCGAGATTCCGTACCAGGTGCCCATCGCGAAATCGCGATAGCCCGCCTCGGCCATGGTCGGCGTTTCGGGCAGCGCCTTGGCGCGCGTCGCGCTGGCGACGGCGAGCGCGCGCAGCTCGCCACCCCGCACCTGCGACAGCACCGCCGGGGCGTTGAGGAACGCAAGGTCGACCCGCCCGCCAATCAGATCGACCGCGGCGGGTGCGCCGCCCTTGTAGGGCACTTCGGTCAGCTTCAGGTCGGCGCGCAACTGCAGCAGCACGCCCAGGAGCTGCGGAATGCTGCCGACCCCGACCGTGGCGAATGTCATATTGCCGGCCGCGCTGCGGGCGGCGGCGACGAGCTCCGCCACGCTCTTGTAGGGACGGCTCGGCGGCACGACCAGGACGTTGGGAACGTCGGCGACGGTGGCGATCGGCGCAAACGACGCGATGCCATCGTAGCCCGCGTCCTTCATCAGCGCCGGCGTGATCACGTGTGACGGCGAGCCGCCGATGAAAAGCGTGTAGCCGTCGGGCTTGGCCTGCGCCACTGCGCGGGCACCGATGGCGGTGCCTGCGCCCGGGCGGTTGTCGACGACGACCGCGCGGCCGAGCGTCTCGCTCATCCCCTCGGCGACCGTCCGCGCGAGCAGGTCGGCCGGGCCGCCGGCGGCATAGGGGTTGATCAGCGTGATCGGTCGCGCGGGAAAGGACTGGGCGAGCGCTCCTCCCGCCGGCGCGGACATGGCGAGGAGAACCGCCAGTGCGAGACGCTTCATGCTTCCCTCCCGCGGCGATCACGCGGTGGCGCCCGGGACAGCGCACGACCGGCGCCTGTCCGGCGTCCCGCTTTTGCGACTTAGGATAGTATGGAGCCATCCAATGGAAAACCGCGTCGGTCGCCAATGACGGAAGGTCTCCCGAACACCTTGTTGCCGACGACGCTGGTCGGCAGCTACCCGCAGCCCGACTGGCTGATCGACCGCCGGCTCCTGGCGGAAATTGTTCCGCCGCGTGCCCGCGCGCGCGAGCTGTGGCGCGTCGAGGCGGCCTGGCTCGATCAGGCGCAGGACGACGCCACGCTGCTCGCGATCCGCGACCAGGAGCGCGCCGGCATCGACGTCGTCACCGACGGCGAGATGCGCCGCGAAAGCTATTCCAATCGTTTCGCCACCGCGCTCGACGGCATGGACAGCGAGCACCCGGCGCAGGTTCCCTCGCGCACGCCCGGCCGTCTCCAGATCGTGCCGCGGGTGGTCGGCCCGATCCGCCGCCGGCAGCCGGTGCAGGCGCGCGACGTGGCGTTCCTGCGCGCCAACACCGACCGGCCGATCAAGATCACCATTCCCGGCCCTTTTACCATGACGCAGCAGCTCCACGACGAGCACTATCGCGACGAAGCCGCGCTTGCGATGGACTGCGCCGCGGCGCTGAACGAGGAGATCCGGGACCTGTTCGCCGCCGGCGCCGACGTGGTGCAGCTCGACGAGCCGTTCCTGCAGGCGCGACCGGAGGAGGCGCGGCGCTTCGCCGTGCCGGCGATCGACCGCGCGGTCGACGGCGTGGGTGGGACCACCGCGCTCCACCTCTGCTTCGGCTACGCGGCGCGCGTGAAGGACAAGCCGTCCGGCTATTCGTTCCTGCCCGAGCTCGCGGCTTCGAAGGTCGATCAGATCTCGATCGAGGCCGCGCAGCCGAAGCTCGACTGCGCGATCCTGGCGCGGCTGCCGGACAAGCAGATCATCCTGGGCGTGCTTGATCTCGGCGATATGGCGGTGGAGACGCCGGCGCTCGTCGCCGAGCGTATCCGCCGCGCGCTCGCCTACGTGGCGCCGGAGCGGCTGATCGTGGCACCGGACTGCGGGCTCAAATACCTGCCGCGCGAGGTGGCGTTCGGCAAGCTACAGGCGATGGTCGCCGGCGCGGCCATCGTCCGGCGCGAGCTCGGGGGATAAGGATCGGTCTCACGCGCAAGGTGAGCAAAATCGTCAATGCGCTTCACGCTTTTTGCGCTGGGTCCCGGGTCTCTTTCCGCTCGCGCAACGGCGCTCGCTGCACTCGCCCGGGACACGAGATCTCGTGTCCCGGGCAAGCGAGCGCTAGCGAGCGAAGATCCGGGACCCAGTGGCCGTGGCACCGCACGCGCGCAGGGTTCTGCGCTTACATCACCGGAATCCGCCTTAGTGCGGCTTTCCCCATAGCCGCGCCGAGGCGAGATCCGCGCCGGCCCGCAGGGTCTTGAGCTTGGCCCACACGACATCCTCGGTCACCCATTCCCATCCGACAAACGTGCCGAAGCCGCAATCGACGCCGGCGACGACGCGCTCGCGATCGCCGACTGCCGCGACCACCGCTTCGATGCGTTGTGCGACCACTTCGGGATGCTCGACGAAGTTGCTCTTGCAATCGATCACGCCGGGGATGAGCAACATGTGATCGGGCAGCCTGTGCTTGCGCAGCGCCGCGGTCTCGTGCTGCCGCCGCGGATTGGCGAATTCGAGGCCGAGTGCGCCGACATTGGCCTGGTAGAGGGCCGGCAGGATCACCCCCATCGCGACGTCGTAGTTGTGCGGCCCCTCCCAGTTGCCCCAGCAGACATGCAGCCGCACCCGATCGCGCGGAAGGCCGTCCAGGGCGCGATTCAGAGCCGCCACGTGCTGCTCGACCAGCTTCGCGAACTCGGCGTCCGAGGCGTCCTGGTAGAGGAGGACACGCTCCATCGCGAGATCGGGCGCGTCGATCTGCAGGATGAAACCCGCGTCGACGACCCTGCGATACTCGACCCGCATCTCGCGCGCGATCGCATCGAGATAGTCCTGATGCGAGGCGTAGTGCGCGTTCAGCATCGTCGTCGCGATGATCCCCGGCGAAGGCGCGTTCATGAAGAGCTCGCTGAATCGGGATTTCATCGGCGCCGACAGCCGCTGGTAGCGCGCGATCTCGCCGTCGATCGCGGCCGTGTCGCGATATTTCAGCGGGCCGACCGCCTGCGGCGCGTCGAACACCTTGCTGTGGTTCGGAATGCGCGCCAGCATCCGCTGCGTGAACTGCGAGAACTCGACGAACTCCCTGCCGAAGGGTCGCTTCGACACGCCGCCGAACCCGTCCATGCGCTGCGGGATATAGGTCTGGAAGCCGACACGCGCCTGCTCGCCGTCATTGGCGCTGTCGATGCCGACCTCGGCTTCCTTCGCGAGCACGTGGGCGACGCGCCCATCCACGAGCTCATCGAGCTTGGCCTGGTCCACCGGCTTGCCCTGTTCCTGGTCGATGAGCATGACGCCGAGCGCTTCGCCGCGCGGAATGCTGCCGGCGTGCGTCGTCAAGATGCGGTCGATACTATGTTGCATCGCAGGCCTCCTGACTCGGTCCCGGAGCGATCGCGGAAGTAAAAGGTGGCGCCCGGTAACAGCGCGAACGTGCCCGCCGGGCCGATCAAATCGGTGTCTTGTCGATCTGCCCGTTGGAGCGTACGAACCAGTGCTCGTTCGGGAACGGCTTGCCGGCGAGGCGGTCCGCCATCCAGTCCGCCACCAGGATCGGCGGGAACGGTCCGAGATTAGCCGCCGGCACATTGCCGACCGAATGGCGCGATTCCTGGTAGACCACCATCCGCTTCGGGCCTTGCACGGTCTTGATGAGCCGCTCGGAATGTTCGACCGGGCTGAGCTCCTCGCACTCGCCGGCGACGACGAGATAGGGCGCGCGGATCTTGTCGGCATGCCCTTCCCAGGTGATGGTCTGGCGGAAGCGGTCGAACTCGTCCTCGTCGGTGATGCCCGACATGTACATGAACCGCTTCTTGAAGGTCGGCGACGCCTCCTGGAAGATCGTGTGGCAGCCGGGCTCGTGGCACACCGACATCGCCGCGAAGGCGCGGATGCGCGGCTCGTGGGCGGTGAGGATGGTGCCGAAGAACGTGCCGAAGCTTGTGCCCGAGCACCCGATGCGTTCGGCATCGACCTCCGGCCGGTTGATCAGCCAGTCGACCAGCGACTTGCCGACCGCCATCCAGTTCTCGACCGAGAAGTAGACCCCAACCATCGGCGCCTCGTATTGCCCGGGACCGTCGATCGCCAGCACCGCCATGCCACGGTTGAGGAAGCGGTCGCCGTAGAGCGCGACCTGGATCTCCTTGAAGCTGTCCATGCCCGGGACGTTGATCACCACGGGGATGCGGCCGCCGTTGTAACCCGGCGGCAGGTGGAACCAGGCCGGGATCGCCTTGTCCTTGAATGGGACCCACACCGGCACGATGTGATGATCCGCGACCGCCGCGTATTTCGCATAGCATTCGCGCTTCTTGTTGTTGTAGGCGATGTTGGTCTCGTTGTTCTGGTCATACGGCCACTGCGCCGCGCCCCAGTGCACCGCGGCCATGAAGTAATTGTCGCGCGCGGTCACCTTGTGGCCGAGTTCCGCGGCCGCCTGCGCCTTGGCCTCGCGTCGGCGCGCCACCGCCTCGAAGGCGGGGCCGATATCGGCCATCTTCTTCACTCGCTCGCGGATACCGGCGAAGTCGGCGTTGGCCTCGTTGCCGCAGGGGCCGCTGAGATAAAGCGAGCGCGGCTGGTCCCAGTCGATGCCGTTGGCGCGGATGATGTTGTCGAGCAGCCAGCGCTGCTCCTCGAAGCGGCGCACGTGCGGCTCGCCGCGCTTGTCCAGGACGGGATGCGGTGGCTGGATCACGTTCATCACATTTCCCCTTGTCGTTTAGAGCGTGGCTTGAGCGAAATCCCTTCAGGTTGAATGGCGATTTCGCTCTAAGCATTTTGTTCGGCCGCATGATCTTATCCGAAAAGTCTTCCAACTTTTCGGGATCATGCGTTGTTCGATCGCATGATGCTGTCCGAAAAGTCTGCAACTTTTCGGGATCATGCTCTACTCCGGCTTCATGCTGACGGTCTTGAGGATCGGCGTCCAGCGCACGAGCTCGTCCTGGAACACGCCCGCCGCCTTGTCGGGGCCGACGTCGCGCACCGGCTCGAATCCGACCCTGAGCAGCTCCCGCTGGAACGTCTCGTCAGCCATCGCCTCCTGTGTGACGGCGTTGATACGCTCGAGGATCGGCTTCGGCGTGCCGGCAGGAGCGAAGATACCGAAGGTGGTCTGCGCCACCATGCCCGGCAATCCTCCCTCGATGGAGGTCGGAATGTCGGGCGCGCTCCTGATGCGCGATTGCGAATTCACCGACAGGATGCGGACCTTGCCGGCACGATAGAGATCCAGAATCTGCGCGGTGGCGTTCGCCGAGAACATCGGGATCTGCCCGCCGATCAGGTCGGTCACGCCCTGGCCGATGCCCTTGTACGGCACGTGCACGATGTCGAGGCCGCCGGCGCGCAGCTTGAACAGCTCGCCCGCGAGGTTGGTGATCGAGCCGTTGCCGGCCGAACCGTAGGACAGCTTGCCCGGATTGGCCTTGGCGTAATCGATCAGCTCCCTGAGCGTGCGCACCGGCAGGGACGGATTGATCACGATCGAGGTCGAGCTGTAGGCGAAAACGGCGACCGCCGAAAAATCCTTGACCGGATCGTAGGGCGGGTTGGCCATGACCGGCGTGAGCAGGACATGGGTCGACGTGCTGCCCAGCAGAATGCTGTAGCCGTCAGGCGGCGAATGCGCGACATCGTTGGCGCCGATCAGGCCGCCGCCGCCGCCGCGATTGTCGACGACGATGGTGCCGAGCTGCGGCTTGACCCGCTCCGCCCACACCCGCCCGATCACGTCGTGCACGCCCGCCGGGACCGACGGGATCACCAGGCGGATCGGGCGCGCGGGATAGCGCTCCTGCGCAAGCGCCGGCACGGCGAGCGATATCGCGAGCAGGCCGAAGATCCACGCAGCCGGCCGTTTCATCGCCTCCCCCTGTTCCAGAGCGGGATGATTTCTAGTCGAGTCATCATCCCGCTCCAGCTTTTTGTTTGTCCGTGATCTTTTCCGAAAACCGGTGCCCACTTTTCGGGATCACGCACTATTGTCGATGTTGTCCGTAAGCCGGGAGGCGGATGTTAGTGAATGTGGCCGCCGGTGCCAATATCGCGGCGGTGTGCGGCAGCGCGCTTGCGAGCCGGCGAACTCGGACCCAAACTGCGACCGCGGTTTGCCAATCACGAGCCGGATTCAAGCGCCGCGGCGGGACACGCGAACGCAGCGAAGCGGGCGGTTATCGGCGCACTCGGCAGACAGGGAGCTTTCATCCGTGGCAGGCGGCAAGCAATACGAGACCGACGTCGCGATCGTTGGGGCAGGCGGCGCCGGCATGGCAGCCGGCATCGAGGCCCTTGATGCAGGAGCGCGCACCGTCGTCTTCGAGCAGGACTCCCAGCTCGGCGGTGCGGCCATCATCTCCGGAGGCGGCTGCCTGATCGTCGGGTCGCCATTGCAGGCGGAGAACGGCATCCACGACACGCCCGACCTGGCCTTCAAGGACTGGATCGAGTGGGGAGGTCCGTCGACCGACGTGATCTGGGCCCGCTTCTACATCGAGCACAGCCTCCACGATCTCTATCACTGGGCCGAAGGCCTCGGCGTGAAGTGGGTCGACATGAAGGTGCAAGAAGGCAACTCCGTGCAGCGCTGGACCCGGCCCGAGCGCAACGGCCTGGGCCTGATGACCGGACTCATCGCAGGCTTCCGCCAGCGCGGCGGCGAGATCGTTCCCGAGACGGAGATCACAGGGCTTAGCCTCGAGGGCGGCTGCGTCACAGGTCTGCAAGGGCGCAATACCAAGACCGGCGAGAGCGTGGCCGTCAGAAGCAAGGCCGTCATCGTGGCGACCGGAGGCTTCAACTCGAACCTCGACATGGTGCTCAGGTACAATCCGGCTCTCAGGAACGACAAGGTGCTGGAAGGATCGGGGCGAGGCTCGACCGGAGCCGGACATGAGCTCATTCGCCGAGCAGGCGGCTACCTCACGCACATGGATCACATCTGGTTCTACGTGTATGCCACGCCCGACTACCGCGACCCCGCGCAGCGCCGCGGCCTCGTGTTCCGCTTGGTGCCCGGCAACATATGGGTCAATCAGCAGGGCCGCCGGTTCCACAACGAGTCGATGTCGGGCGGCAACTCCGCAAGCCCCGCGCTGATGGCGCAGAGCCCGCGCCACGCCTGGGCGATCATGGATACGCCGATGACGGCGACCATGGAAGTCGCCGATCCCTATTACCGCGACGGCGACAAAGTCGTGCGGGCAAAGGTGGTGGAACTGCTCGACAACTCGCCCTTCATCCGCAAGGCCGACACGCTCGCCGAGTTGGCCCGACGGATGGAGGTCGACGTGCCAACATTCCTCGCCACCGTCGAGCGCTACAATCAGGCTTGCGAGCAGCGGCTCGAGCGGGAGCCGGAATTCGGCAAGGCGCTCAAGTCGTCGAAGGCGTTCGACGTGCCACCCTACTATGCCGTTCAGATCTTTCCGCTGGCGCGCAAGAACTTCGGCGGCGCCAAGACCGACCTCAAGTGCCGCGTGCTCGACAAGCATTTCGAGCCGATCGGCGCGCTCTACGCCGCGGGTGAGGTCGCTGGCATGGCCGGTGGCCATATCAACGGGCGCGCCGGACTCGAAGGCACCATGCTGGGTCCATCGATTTTCAGCGGGCGCGTTGCCGGCGGCTGGGCGGCCCATGCGGCGGGCCACGGCCGCGGCTTCATCGGCAAGCCGAACCGAAGTTGAAGCGGGGTCGATGCTGCCGCAGAAAGCTTAGTTCGGCGCGTCGATCAGCAAGTGTCTGCGTGGCGGGGTATCCGCTTCGATCAAACTGTACTCGCTGTGGTCGGGATGGTCGTGCGACACGCCGCTCGGCTGCTATGCATGCCGACCGTACTCATGTATCCAATCACGCTTGACGCTTGCCGCCGAGGCTGGCCCCAGATGAGGAGCAGACACATGCGCTCGAAGCGTTGGACGCGCCGTTTTTGCCGGATTGCGGTGCTCGCCGTCGCGTGCGGTTGGCTCATGTCGGCGCAACCAGCGGCGGCGCAGGAGGTCAAGCTCAACGAAGTTCTGCGCAGCCTGTTCTACGCTCCGCAGTATGTCGCGCTCAGGAGTGGCGCGTTCGAACAGGAAGGACTCAAGATTGTGGGTCCGAAGACGACCTGGGGCGTGCAGGCGGCCGTCACGGAGGTGGTGAGCGGCAACTCCAATATCGCGCTCATGGGGCCCGAAGCTGCCGGACTGACGCAGGAAGCGAGCCCGGATCGCCGGCTCGTCAATTTTGCGCTGCTCACGAACGGCGACGGGGGATTCATCCTCTCCAAAACCCCGATGCCCAATTTCACCATGGCCGACCTGAAGGGCAAGACGATCGTCACTGCCGGGAAGGGCGCCACGCCGGCGCTCGTGCTCGTCGACCTCATCAAGAAGGCGGGGCTCGATCCCAATAAGGACGTGACGATCCGCAATATTCCCGTCTCGGCAAATATCATCCCGTCGTATCTCGAACCGGGCACGAACTTCGCGCAGGCGTTCGAGCCGATGGTGGTTCAGGCGGTGGCGGAGAACAGAGGATATCGCGTCGCCTCGGTCGGCGCGCTTGCCGGGCCGATGCCTTATACCGCCTTCATGGCGCCGGCGAGCTACATCGAGAAAAACCCTGCCACCATCCAGGCCTTCACCAACGCGGTCTACAGGGGACTGATCTGGACCGACACGCATTCACCCGCAGAAATCGCCGCGCTCATCGCGCCGGACTTCAAGGACGTACCACTGGCGACGGTTGAAGCTGTGATCGGCGAGTACAAAAGGGTCAAGATCTGGGCGACGGATCCGCTCCTGCGCCCGGAGGGAATGGACCAGATGATCGGTCTAATGGTCGACGCGGGAGTCCTGAAGCAACGGTTCCCGTACTCCCAGATCGTCAATGCGAGCTTTGCCCAAAAGGCCATTCAAACGATCAAGCGATGAGCGCAAGGGAGCGAATCCGCGGCGAAGGTCTGTCCTACACCTATCTCACCCGCACCGGAGAGACGCTGGCGCTTAAGGACTTGGACCTGACAATTCGCGCCGGCGAGTTCTGCAGCATCGTGGGGCCGAGCGGCTGCGGGAAATCCACCTTGCTGGGCATCATTTCAGGTTTGCTGCAGCCGACGGAAGGGCAGGTCCTGCTCGATGGTGTGAACATTCGCGGCACTCACGAGCGGGTGGGTATCCTCCTCCAGAAGGATCATTTGTTCGAGTGGCGCACTGTGCTGCAGAATGCAGAGCTCGGCCTCGAGATTCGCGGCGGCAACACCGCCGAGGCACGGCGCCGAGCGCACCAGCTGCTGGAATCCTATGGCCTGGCCGGTTTTGAAAACTCGTATCCGCATCAACTCTCCGGCGGCATGCGTCAGCGCGTGGCGCTGATCCGCACGCTCGCCACGGACCCGGACGTGCTTCTGCTGGATGAGCCGTTTTCGGCGCTCGATTATCAGACCAAGCTCATACTCGAGCGCGATGTGCACCGCATCATCCGTGAAGACAAGAAAACCGCGCTGCTCGTCACGCACGACATCGAGGAAGCGGTATCGATGTCCGACCGGGTCATCGTGCTGAGCGGTCGTCCCGCTCAGGTCAAGAATGTCTACGACATCGCGCTCACGGTGGCCGCCGAAAGGACACCGATGAATTCGCGCGATGCGCCGGAGTTCCGGGCCTATTGCAAGTCAATCTGGGAGGATCTGGATATTGAACGGCGCACCCTCTAGCAGTTTCCTCACCCGCGGCGCGGTGTCCGAGCGGCATGCGCAATTCTTGCGATCGCTTCGGCTGCGTCAAACCAAAGTGCTGATCGTCCAGTTTGCGGTGTTGGCCGCTTTCCTGGGTCTGTGGCAGCTCGCCGCAACGTGGCGCATCATCGATCCATTCATCACGAGCCAGCCCAGTGCTATCGCACAGAAATTCCTGGAGCTCGCGAATGACGGTTCGCTCGGCTACAACGTGGCGATTACCGTTTTCGAGACCCTTGTGGGTTTTGCCGTCGGTACCGTGGCGGGAATCGCGATCGCGGGACTGTTCTGGTGGTGGGATTTCCTGAGCGACGTCGCTGATCCGTATGTGGTCGTGCTCAATGCGACCCCGAAGATGGCCCTTGGACCGGTATTCATCATCTGGCTGGGGGCAACGATCAGCGCGGTGATCGCACTCGCAGTGTCGATCTCGCTCTTCGTCACCATCCTTTCGGTCTACAGCGCCTTCCGACAGGCCGACCCTGACAAGCTGGTCGTGGTTTCGTCCTTCGGTGCATCGAAGTGGCAGCAGTTCAGCAAGGTCGTCTTCCCCTCGGCGGTGCCGACCATCATCGCCACGCTCAAGGTGAATATCGGCCTGTCCCTGATCGGGACGATCGTCGGCGAGTTCCTCGCCGCCAATGCCGGCCTCGGCTACCTGATCATCTACGGGCAGAACATCTTCAACATGTCGCTGGTGATGACGAGCGTGGTCATTCTCACCGTCATCGCGGGCGCCATGTACTATGCCGTCAGCCTCATCGAGCGGCATTTGGTTCCCTGGCGCCGCGACTGAGGCCAGGGCGCGAAGGGGCGGCGGTCATTCCGCCGCCTGGCTTATGGTCCGGGACAGCCGATCCACCACCTCGTCCGTGGTCATCACGTCAGCAAACATCGCGAGCATGATGCCGAGCGTCGCATTGTGCTCCTCGTCATTGTAGGTGGCGGTGCCGTCGGAAACGAAGATCACCTTGTAGTTCATCATCATTGCATCGCGGGCCGTCGACTCGCAGCAGACATTCGTGGCGGTGCCGGTGATGATCACCGTGTCGATGTTGCGCGCCTGAAGGACGGCATGCAGATCGGACGAGCCCGGCACGAATGCACCAAAACGGTTCTTCTTCACTTTGATGTCGTACGGCAGCACCTCGAGATCGGGCCAGAGCGAATGGCCATAGCTGCCGTCGGCAAAGGCAGCCTCCATGCTTTCCCGTCGGCCGTCACCCGACATATAGGTGAACCAGTTGGACCATGCCTCCTTCGCCGCCGCGTCGATCGTGTTTTGGATGTAAATGACCAGGCCGCCTGCGGCACGCAACGCCGCGCTGATGCGATTGACGTTGGGTACGATGTCGCGCGCGGCCGGTACTTCGGCGGGCTGTCCCTGAGCCATGAATCCGTTCTGCAGATCGACCACGATATGCGCGGTACGCGCAGGATCGATGTCATTGAAAACGTGCAACGAATTTCGGCGCTTCAAAACGCGGTCGATGGCGGCTTGGGGTATGGCGATCTTGTGCATTCGGCTCTCCTCGTCGCTGATTGCATGATGACATATCCGCGCGGCGAGAAAAGGAATTTTGCGGCCGGACTGGACTAGACGCCGCGCACCTTGGGCAGGTCGATGAACGGCCACGGGCTCGGCATCTCTCCGACCGGGACCTCGATCAACGCCGGCTCGTTCTCCCCGAGGCTCTGTTCAAGCGCCTGCCGCAGCCCCTCCGGATCGGTCACGCGACGGCCCGCGATGCCGAAGCTCTCGGCCAGCCGCACGAAGTCGGGATTGGCGAGATCGGTGCCGATCACGCGGTTGCCATGCAGGCTCTTCTGCATGTTGCGAACATTGCCGTAGGCGCCGTCGTTGAACACGATCACCACGACGGGGATGCGGTGGCGGACCGCGGTCGACAGCTCCTGCACATTGAACATGAATCCGCCGTCGCCGCTGAGCGCCACGACCGGCACATCCCCGAGCGCATGCTTGGCGCCGAGCGCGGTGGCAACCCCCCAGCCGAGCGTGCCCTGGTAGCCGGACGAGATGAAGGTGCGCGGCTTGCGCGTCTCATAGGCGTTGCGCGCGGTGTAGCCGACCTGGGTCAACTCGTCGATCAGAACGCCGTCGTCGGGCAGGACGTCACGGATCGCGCGCAGGAAGCCGAGCTGCGGGCCGAGCACGGAAAGCGCGGTGCTGATGCGCTCCTTGAGCGCGCGGCTGCGCCCGACACGATCCGGCCACGCAGGCGGCAGATGCGCAAGGTGCTGGTCGAGCCGCGCGAGCACGGCCGGCGCGTCGCCGGCGAGCCCGATCTCGGGCGTGCGAATGCGGTCGAGCTCTTCGGGGTCGATGTCGACCTTGATGAGCTTGAGCTTGTCGTCGGTGCCCCAACTGCTGAGCGGAAGCTGCAGCCGCGTGCCGACCGCGAGCACGACATCGGCCTTCGCCCACAGCGCATGCCCGCCCGGGAGCGCGTGACTGAGCGGATGGCGATCGTCGAGCACGCCGCGTCCGCGGCGGTAGGACACGACCGGCGCGCCGAGGCGCTCGGCGAGCGCGCGCACCTCGTCGGCGGCATCGAGCGCGCCGCCGCCGACGAAGATCACCGGACAATCCGCCTTCGCCAGCAGACCGGCGGCGCGCTCGATCGCGTCCTCGTCGAGCGGCGGATCGCCATCGAGGGGCAGGGGCGACGACATCCGGACCTCGGCGCGCGCCGCCAGCATGTCGGGCGGAAGCTCCACGCCGACCGGCCGCGGCCGACCCGATCGCAGCGACTGGAATGCGCGCGCGATGATGTCGGGACCCTGCTGCGGCGTGTCTACCCGTTCGGCCGATTTGGTCAGCCTGCGCAGGATGCCTATCTGGTCGGGAATTTCGTGCAGGAGGCCATGACCTTTGCCGATGCCGCGGCTCGGGATCTGGCCGATGAGCGCCAGCACCTGTGCACCGGTCGAATAGGCGGTGGCGAGCGCCGCGCTGCTGTTGAGAAATCCGGGACCGGGCACCACGGAGTAGGCGGCGGGTTTGCCGGTCGCGAGTGCGGCGCCGAGCGCCATGTAGGCGGCGCCCTGTTCGTGCCGGGTATGCACCACCGACAGCGCGTCGCCGGCGTCGAACATGGCGTTGAACAGATGATCGCTCTGGACGCCGGGAAGGCAATAGATTGTGGAGATGCCGTGCGCGAGGACCGAGCGCACGACGGCATCACCTCCACTCATCAGCGGCATGCGGGCCTCCGGTTTTGGTCTAGGCCCTCATGCTGAGGAGCCGCCATCGCAGCCAAAGCTGCGATGGGCGGCGTCTCGAAGCATGAGAGCCACGGGCCCGCCCCATCCTTCGAGACGGGCGCTACGCACCCTCCTCAGGATGAGGGCGGAACGTGCATCGACAAAACTCAAATTTTCTGCCCGGATGTTAGTTCGACAGATTCAGCGACGACAGCGCCTGCTTCCATCTTGCGGACTCGGCGGTGAGGAAGCGCGCGAAGGTCTCATCGTCCTCGTAGGCCGTCGCCGAGGTCAAGGCACGCGCGGTCGTCTGCGCGCCGGGCGTGGCGAGGATGGCCGCGACCTCCCGCGATAGCTTCTTGACCACCGGCGGCGGGGTTCCTGCGGGCGCAAACAGGCCGATGAACCCGGAGGCGCGGCCGAAACCGGGCACGCCGTTCTCGGCGATGGTGGGAATTTCCGGCGTCACCGGAAAGCGCTTGCTGTCGCTCAGCCCAAGCGCAATCAGGCGGCCGGCCTGGATGTGCGGATAGGCGGAGGTGAGGTCGACCGAGGCGAGCGGAATCTGCCCGGCCAGTACATCGACCACCGCCGGGGCGCTGCCGCGGTAGGGGACATGCACCAGGTTCGCGCCGGTCGCTTGCTTGAGCAACTCCACCGAGAGGTGCTGACTGGTATTGGTGCCGGTCGAGCCGTAGGCCAACCCGCCGGGCGTGGTCTTGGAGCGCTCGATCATCTCCGGAATGGTTTTCGGTCCGGTCGAGGGATTGGCCACCAGGACGATGGCGACATCGATCAGCTTGGCCACGGGGGTAAGCTCGCGCAGCAGATCAGGCCCGGGATTGCTGGGCAGATTGGGGTTGAGGAGGAGCGCTCCGGTCGCGCCGACGCCGAGGGTGTCGCCGTCGGGCGCGGACTTGGCGACCTGCTGCAGGCCGAGCGCGCCGCCGGCGCCGGCCTTGTTCTCGACCACGACCTGGCGTCCCAGACGCGGGCCGAGCTCGTTCGCCACGATCCGCGCGGCGCCGTCGGCGGACGCGCCGGGCGCAAACGGAACAATGATCTGGATCGGTTTTTGCGACGTTTGCGCCAGCGCGGGACCGCACGCCAGCGCGAGAGCAAATGCGCTCAGCAGTCCAAGACCCCATCGCGCGCGGTTCGAAGGCGCAGCCACGAGCGCGGTGCGCTCCCTCTCCCCATTAGGGGAGAGGGTTGGGGTGAGGGGGGTACTCAATAACGAGAGACCAAAACCCTTCACCCCACCCCTCTCCCACGCAAGTCGGGCATGCCCGACTTGCGCGATATTCAAGACGCGACCCGGGCAGGCCCGGGGCGCGCGGGAGAGGGAGCAGACCGAGCAAGCCTGGAGAGCACCGATCACTCTAAACGCCAGCATCATGTCCTCCCGCTGTTCGTGGTGCCTGCGCTCATCCGCGCGTTTTAGCGTCTCGGATCGTTTTAGCGTCCTGGATCGTTCTCCAGATATTATACGGCGTTGCCGGCATCTTGATGTCGCGTATGTCGTAGTCGCGCAGCGCATCGACGATGGCGCTGATGATGACCGCCGGCGCGCCTGTCGTGCCGCCTTCACCGCCGGCCTTGATGCCGAGCGGGTTGGTGGGCGAGAGCACCTCGGCGATTTCCGTCTTGAACGGCGGCACGGTGTCGGCGCGCGGCAGGCCGTAATCCATCAGCGAGCCGATCAGCGGCTGACCGGAATCGGGCTCGATGTAGCACTGCTCGCCCAGCGCCTGACCGATACCCTGCACGATCCCCCCGTGGGTCTGGCCATGCACGATCAGCGGATTGATGCAGCGGCCGACGTCGTCGACCGAGGAATAGCGGGTGATGCGGAGCGCGCCGGTGTCGGGGTCGATCTCGACCTCGCAGATGGCGCAGCCGTTGGGGAAGACCGGATCGTGCATCTCGTTGTCGGTTACGATGGCGATGCCGTCCTTGATCTCGTCCGGCAGCGCGTGACGCGCGGCCTCCTTCGCGAGCTCGAGGAAATCGAAGGTGCGGTTGGTCCCGCGCGAGCTGAACCGGCCATCGCTGAATTCGATCTGGTCCGGCGACGATCCGAGCACGGCGGCCGCGACCTGCTTGCCCCGGTCGATGAGGGCAGGGGCGGCCTTGGAGAACACGGTCGCGGCATGGCGCATCGAGCGGCCGGAATGCGAGCCGCCGCCCACCTTCACCACGTCGGTGTCGCCGAGGATGATCTTCACGCTCTCCACCGGCACGTGCAGCAGATCGGACACCACCTGCGCGAAGCTAGTCTCATGGCCCTGGCCGCTCGGCTGCGTCCCGATGACGACGTCGACGCGTCCCTCCGGACGCACGGTGATCCGCGCCTGCTCGTTGGGCGCGCCGATCGAGGATTCGACGTAGTTCGCAAGCCCGCGGCCGAGCAGCTTGCCGCGTTTGGCGGCGGCGCGCCGGCGCTGGTCGAAACCCTTCCAGTCGGCGATGTCCATCGCCCAGTCCATATTCTCCTCGTAGCGCCCGCTGTCGTAGTGCATGCCGACGGCGTTGCGGTACGGCATCGCTTCGGGCCGGATCAGGTTCTTGCGCCGCAGCTCGATGCGGTCGATGCCGAGCCGGGCCGCCGCGGTGTCGATGAGCCGCTCGATCGCGAATGTCACCTCGGGCCGGCCTGAGCTGCGATAGGCCTGGGTCGGCATGGTATTGGTGTAGACCGCCATCGCGCGCAGGGTGGCGGCGGGAATGGCGTACGAACCCGGAATCAGGCCCGAGCCCTTGGAAAGCGGGGAGAGCGACACGCAGCGCGCGCCGACATTGCTGATATTGGTCGCGCGCATGGCAAGGAAGCGGCCGTCGCGCGCGAGCGCCAGCTCGACCTTGGTGACGAGGTCGCGCCCCTGATAGTCGCTGAGGAAAGCCTCGGAGCGTGTCGCCGTGAACTTGACCGGACGGCCGAGCTTGCGCGCGGCCCAGAGCACCAGCCCGAACTCGACGAAGACGCGGTTGCGCGTGCCGAAATTGCCGCCGACGTCATAGGCCAGGACGCGCAGGCTCTCGGCCGCAATGCCGAGGACGCCGGTGAGCTCGCGCTTCTGCCGCACCGCGCCCCCGCTGCCGGCATGCAGCGTGTAGCGTCCGCTCCGCGCATCGTACTCGCCAAGCGCCGCGCGCGGCTCCATCGGTACTCCGGTGACGCGGTCGATATGGAAGTCCATGGCGACGACGTGGTCGGCGTTCGCGAACGCTTTGTCCGTCGCCTCGCGGTCGCCGAAGAACGTATCGACCGGGGTATTGTCCGGTACCTCGTCCCAGACCGCGGGCGCGCCCGGCCGCATCGCGTCCTCCGAGTGATAGACCCCCGGCAGCACCTCGTAGGCGACGTCGACGGCTTCGGCGGCATCGAGCGCTTGCGCCAGCGTGTCGGCCACGACCATCGCCACCGCCTCGCCGACATGGCGCGCCCTGTCGGCGGGCAGCAGCATGTGCGGGCCGATGAAGATTGCGCGGCCGCCGGCGGCCGTGAGCTTCATGTCGTATTTGGTCTTGGGCAATGGATCATGCGGGATGGCGGAAAGCCCGTCGGCGAGGCAATCCGCGCCGGTGAACACGCCGAGCACGCCGGGCATCGCCCTGGCGCTCACTGCCTCCACCCCGCGGATGCGCGCGTGCGGATGGGGGGAGCGCACCATCACCGCATAGGCTTGGCCGTCGAGACTGAAATCGTCGCTGAACCGGCCGCAGCCGGTGGTGAGCCGCTCGTCTTCCTTGCGGACGACGGGCTTACCGATGAAGCGGAAGTCGGCGGATGGACTTTTTTGTTCGAGATCAGTCATCGACGGCAAACTCGGGCATTTCTACCATTGCGCAGGAGGGGCGCCGGATGATGACACCGGCCGCGCGGGAAGCTCCTTCTTTTCCGCTCCAAATGCAAATATACGTCGTTTGCATCCGACGCGTTTTCTTCGGTGAACTGGATCTCATCCCGGATCAAGTCCGAGGCTGGCTTTCGCCGAGAAACGACATGGCTGCAATGCGTGCGACCACCGGGGGACTTCGATGCCGTACCAGGACTTTCGCCAGTTCCTCGATGTGCTCCGGCAGCACGGCGAGCTCATCGATGTCAATCGGCCGGTGGCGTTGAACGATGTCGGCAAGGCGATGAAGCAGAGCTATGTGCGGCAGGGCCCCGCCATCATGTTCACCCAGAACGGGACCGACTATCCTCTGGTCGCCGGCGTCTACGCCACACGCAGCAAGGCGCTGCTCGCCTTCGAGGCGGACGAGGACACGATCTTCGACAAGGTCCTCACCGGGCTCGACAAGCCGATCCCGCCGACGGCGTTCGCGGGCAAGGCGCCATGCCACGACGAGGTCATCACCGGCGAGGATATCGATCTCCGGCGCTGGCCGGTGCCGACCTACAGCCCGCAGGACGGCGGCGCCTACATCACGCCCGGCATCGTGGTGTCGAAGGATCCCGAAACCGGGGTCCCCGACATCGGCCACTACCGTTTCCTGATCCTCGGCAAGGACACGGTCTCGTTCTCCGCGCAACCTTTCCACCGTTTCGGCAAGCATCTCGCCAAGCACAAGCGCCTCGGCAGCGTGCCGAAGGCCGCGTTGGTGATCGGGGTCGATCCCATTCTTGCCTATACCTGCCAGGTGCAGGTCCCCGACGATACCAACGACTGGAACGTGGCGGGCGGCTTGCGAGGCGCACCGGTCGCACTGGCGCAGTGCATCACCACCGACCTCGAAGTGCCCGCGACCTCCGAGGTCGTCATCGAATTCGAGGTCGATCTGAACCAGACGGTGCTGGAGGGACCGCTCGGCGAATATACCGGCTACTACACGCGCCCGTCACAGAAGCCGGTGGCGCGCATTACCGCGATCACGCACCGCCGCAAGCCGATCTTCCAGGGCCTGCTCACGGGCAAGCCGATCACCGAGAACCACATCCTCAAGCAGGTCCCGTTCGAAGCCTCGTTCTTCCGCGCGCTCAAGCGGCAGTTTCCCACCATCACGCAGGTGTCCGTGCGGGCATCGGCGGGAGTATCCTTCTACGTCGTCATCGCCATGCAACCGCGCTACGCGGGAGAAGCGCGGCAAGTGATCCTGGCGGCGATGGCGAGCAATATCCGTCCGAAATGGACCGTCATCGTCGATCCCGACATCGATGTGCACTCATCGACCGAGGTCGAATGGGCGATGGCGTTCCGCGTCCAGCCGCAGCGCGACGTGATCGTGATCGAGAACACGCCGGCGGGTCCGTCCGATCCGTCGGTCGATCTCAGCCGGGATCGCACCATGCGGATCTCGTCCTGCATCGGCATCGATGCCACGCGGCCGTTCGGCGAGAAGTTCTACGACGTCGCCGACGTGCCGGGCTGGCAGGATTTCGACATGCCGGAACTGGACTGAGCAAGACGGGGGGCGTTCCAATGCTCAAGAAGATCCTCATCGCGCTCGCGGCGATTGCCGTGGTGTTCGTCGGATACGTGGCCATGCAGCCATCCGAATTCCGCGTGGTGCGGACCGCCACCGTCTCGGCGCCGACACCTGACGTGTTTGCGCAGGTGAACAATTTCCATAATTGGCAGGCGTGGTCGCCCTGGGCGAAACTCGATCCTGCGGCCAAGGCGACCTTCGGCGGCCCGCCGGCGGGAACAGGCGCGGTGTTCATGTGGGCCGGCAACGACAAGGTGGGCGAAGGACGCATGACGCTGACCGAAAGCCATCCCAGCGATCTGGTGAAGATCAAGGTCGAATTCGTAAAGCCCTTCGAGGGTACCAACACCACGGAATTCAAGTTCAAGCCCCAAGGCGCTCAGACCGCCGTCACCTGGAGCATGGCCGGCAGGAACAATTTCGTAGCCAAGGCACTCTGTCTTTTCATGAACATGGACCGGATGATCGGCCGCGATATGGAAAATGGCCTGGCGCAGCTCAAATCGGTGACGGAAGCGGCGATCAAGAAATAGCGACAAGGCGAGGCAAGCCTCACTCCGCCGCCCGCGGCATGTTCCGACGCACCCGTCCGCGCGGCGCTGCGATGGGCCGCAGTTTTCGCGAAAGACCGCCGTCAGCTTTTCCGGAAAATACCGTGGCGGCTCGCAGCGTCTTGAAATTCTCGATGACCTGGCCGACCAGCGAGAACAGGTGAGCAACCTCGGCTTTGCTCAGGCCTTTGCTCGCATGTTTGTTGGCGTCGGCAGCGCAGGCCATCAAGGGCTTCTCCAGGGCGGCGCCGGCCGGGGTCAGAAAGACGTTGATCTTGCGACGGTCGGCGGTGTTGCGCACGCGGGTGGCGAGCTTTGCCGCTTCGAGCGAATCCAGGATCGCGGTCGATGACGCCATCTCGATGCCGATGCGGCGCGACAGTTCGGCCTGGGTGAGGCCGTTCTCCACCCACAAGTTCCGCAGATGCTGAAATTGGCCGAAGGTGACGCCGTGAACGGCGAGCTGCGCGGTCAAGTAGCGATTGAACGCCGTGTCGGCATCGCGCAGCAGCATGCCGATGCCGGTCTTGGGCGGACGCGCGGGCGTCCTGCGCAGCCGCTGCGGCTTTCCCGCCCTCTCCCTCTTTTGCCGCGCCGCCATCTTCCAGCGCCTCTAATTATAAGGTACCATATGATATGGTATCATAGCAATTGGGACGATGGGAGCAGGGCCCATGGCCGAAATGTTGGTTTGCCGCGACGGCGAGATGGCTGATGGCGGAGTGCGGATCGTGCGCGCCGGCAAGGTCGAGATCGGCGTCATCCGTCACGACGGCAGGTACTATGCCTATCGCAACTACTGCCCGCACCAGGGCGGGCCGGCGTGCGAGGGCCTGCGCATGCCGCAGGTAAAGGAACTGGTCGACGAGAACGGCGTGTTCCACGGCAAGACCTTCGACGAAACCGACATGCACATCGTGTGTCCGTGGCACGGCTACGAGTTCCACTTGTCGGACGGCTACCACGTCGCCGATAAACGGCTGCGGTTGCAGAAATTCGAGGTCGTCGAGCGCGATGGAGAAATCTATGTCGCCGTCTGAGCAGCCCGCCCCGTCGTTCGAAACGCTGGCGAGCGAGATCGCCGCGCTCTGTGCCGACGCGATCGAAGCGGACCGGCTGGGCGACATCCCTGACGATTCGCTCGGGCAGGTCTTTGCCAGCGTGGTAAGACTTTTCGCCGCCAAGGCGCAGGCCGGGCCGGCGCCACGACCGTTCGGCCGCAACAGCGGCGTCAGCCCGACCGATGTCGTGATCGGATGCAGTGCGATGCTCGACGCCGCCGGCCTCGCGGTGTTCGAGCTCGGTGCCTGGCAAGCGATGTCGCAGGTCGGCCGCCAGCCGAACCCGCGCAGCTGATACCTAGTGTGGTTGGATTTGAAGTTCCTATCATCTTAGCCGCAATGTCGCTTAGGAACTTCAAATCCAAAAACCGCACTAGAAGGACACATTTGGCAGTGTCCCTTTGATTCCGAAGTTCGCATCAGAGGGTGCCGCCGGGGCTTGCGAACTTCGGAATCGGGACACTAGCCGTTTTCCGGCGAAGTGGACGTCGGTTCGCCGTCGAACGCAATATGTAAGGAAAGGATCGCTCAATGAACGTCCATGCCAATAACTTCCGCGACCTCGCCGCCGCTGAGTTCGATACCACCACATTGCTGGCGCATGCCGCGGACCAGGCGATCGAGCGCCGCTACGAGGATTTCTGCATCGTCGACGTCGACTGCCACCACTACGAGACCGAGGCGTTCAACGAGATCCTGCAATACATAGAGGATCCGGTCATTCGCCACGAAGCCAAGTATCAAGGCACGGCGCGTGGCGGCATCACGTCGGCCGACGGCTCGTACCAGGAAATCGGCGGACGCATCACCCGCTATCCCGGCCGCCGGATCGAGAAGGTCCCGCCGACCCCGCACCGCGATATCACCCTGATGCGGCGCTGGATGGACGCCATGGGCGTCGATATCGCCTGCATGTTTCCAACCCCGATGCTCAATCTCGCGGCCTGTCCGCGGGTCGAGGTCGAGGTGGCGATGGCGCAGGCCTACAATCGCTGGCTCTGCGAAAAAATTCTCGGCGAGGAGGATCGCTTCAAGTCGATGCTCTATCTGCCGTTCAACGATCCCGAGGCCTGCTACAAGACCGTGCTGGAATTTGCCGACCGCAAGGGTGTCATCGGCTTCATGGTCACCGCGACGCATTATCGCGGCGTCTACGACAACGCTTACGCCAAGACCTACGCTGCGCTGCAGGAGCGCAACCTGCCGCTCGCGTTCCATGCCGCGTTCAACTGGGCCGATTCCGGTCTGTCGATGACCAATCGCTTCATCGCCGTGCATGCGCTCGGATTCGCCTGGCACAACATGCTGCATCTGACCAATTGGGTGGTGAACGGCATGCCGGAGCGCTTCCCGCGGCTCAAGACGGTCTGGATCGAGAGCGGGCTCGCCTGGATCCCGTTCCTAATGCAGCGGCTCGACAACGAATATATGATGCGCACGTCGGATTGCGCGCTGCTCAAGAAGAAGCCGAGCGATTATATGCGCGACATGTATTTCACCTCGCAGCCGATGGAGATGGTGGATAACCGCGAGGCGCTGCAGCTCACCTTCAAGATGATCAATGCCGAGACGCAGCTGCTGTATTCCTCGGACTATCCGCACTGGGACATGGATCTGCCGAGCACGATCCATGACCTGCCGTTTCTGAGCGAGCAGGCCAGGCGCAACATCCTGGGCGACAACGCCCGCCGGCTGTTCAACCTCGAGCCGGTGCTGTCGGAGGCAAAACAGCTGCGCAAGGCGGCGCGCACGCAGCAACAGCCGGAAATCAACAAGGTCTTTGGCGTCGCCAGCGCAGCGGAGTAACAGGGCGCCGGCCCAGTAGGGTGGGCAAAGGCGCACGCGTCATGAACTAGCGCGATCGTGCAAACCGATCGCGTGCGCCGTGCCCACGCGTGTTGCTCGCGCCCGTGGCAGATTCTCCGCGTGGGCACGGCGCAAGAGCGCCTTTGCGCACCCTACGGTGTAACGTTGCATTAATCCGCGCGATCGATGTTATCCCGCACGCGCTTGCGCAACGCCGCGATATCGATCTGCTGCACGCTGCCGCTGCCGGCGAGATCGAGCGCGTGCGCGGCCGCGGCCCCCATGGCGATGCACGGCCCCATCACCCGCACGCTCGACAGCACGGCGCTGTCGCCGTCGATGCAGCGGCCGGCGGCCACGATGTTGTCGGCCTCGGCCGGAACGAGGCTGCCAAAGGGAACGTAGTGCACGTGGTCGTCCGGGAACGGCTCCCAGATGTAGCTGTCGGCACGATCGTGCAGCTCGATCGGCCAGGCGGTGCGCGCGATTGCGTCGGAGAATTTCGTTCCGGCGCGCACGTCGTCGACCGTGAGCTGCTGGCGACCAACGATCCAGCGCGTCTGCCGAATGCCGGGTAGCCCGTAGCTGCGCACGCGCGCCTGGCCAAAGGCATCGGGATATTCGCCCTTGAGGAAATGCAGGACCTTGTCGGCCTGCGCCTTGCCGAGAAGGGCGTTCCTGGAGGCCGCCACCGGGTCGAGCGGGGTCTCGACATGGGTGTGGTTCACCAGCGCCGTGCCGCGACCGGGAAAGACGAAGGCAAATCCGTCCGTGCGCACCAAACCATAGAGCGCGGCCTTGGCGCGCGCCCGCGCGGTCAGTTCGGCGCGCGTCGGTTGCTGCGCTTCGTCGATCCCCTCGAGCACCATCATCTGGGTGCCATAGATCGGACCGTCGGCAGGCTCGCGGCACGCAAATCCCGCTTCCCAGGTGAGGGCGGCGTCGCCGGTCGCGTCGACAAACCCCGCCGCCGAGAGCTTCACGTCGCCATAGCGCGTGGCGAGATCGAGTTCGCGGATGCGGGCGCCGTCGCGCGTGACCCCGCGCAGGATCGCGCCGAGCAGCACGGTGATATCGGCGTTGCGGACGGCCTCCTCGATCCAGCGGGAGAGCGCAATCTCGTCGTACATCACCACGGTCGTGTTCGATGGGCCGCCGCGGCGATAGTGCAGCGCTCCCTGCGCGCCGAGCTCACGCAGAATGTCGTCGGCGATTCCGTGGGTGAGCTGAGCGCCGTGCGGACCGTTGGCGAACAACCCGCAGAACGTGCCGATGATGGAATTGACGGCTTGCCCGCCGAGCGCGGGAAGCCCGTCGACCAGAACGACCTTGCGGCCGAGACGGGCCGCTTCGAGCGCTGCGGAAACCCCCGCGATGCCGGCGCCCAGCACGCAGATATCGGCGGACACGCGCCGCGGCGTTGCATCCGGAGCCCGCCGGACGATGCGGGTGGCCGTGGGGATCTTGGTGTTGTCTGGGTCCATCGGCGGTCAGGTCGATCTCACCGACGCGGGAGAGAGATTATTTCTTGTCGATGAACCGTGTTCCGGTTTCGTCTGGATCGGCAGATCGACCGAACACGATCGAGACCTGAATCTCTCCCCGCCGCTCGAGAATTTCCACCGACACGTCGTTGGAATGACGGCGCACCTTGAGGTCGACGCTCGATTCCTTGAGCTGCAAATTCCGTATGACCACTTCGTCTAGGAACGATGGCAGGCTGGGATTGTGCAGGCGGATTTCGTTGGCGGCGGGATCGAATTGCAGGCCAAGCGAAGCCTCGATCAGCGTGAAGGGCGTTGCGCTTGCCCATGCCTGCGGTGAGCAGGCGACGGGGTAAAGGGTTGGGCCGCGGCCGCGGCCGCGCTGAAAGCCGCAGAACAATTCCGGCAATCGGCGCATCTCCATATAGGTCGCGGCGTCGAACAGGCCTTTGAACACGCGCTCGACCGAACGCTTCAGGCCGTAGCGCGCGAGCCCGAGTGCGATCAGCGCATTGTCGTGCGGCCAGATCGAGCCGTTGTGATACGACATCGGATTGTAGCGCGCTTCGGTATTGGCAATGGTGCGGATGCCCCAACCGGAGAAGAATTGCGGCCGCAGCAGGCCCTCGCCGACCTCGATCGCCCGCTCCGGCTTGGCTATGCCGGTGAACAGAACCTGCCCGGCATTGGAGCTGCGCACGCGGCAGGGCTCCTTCTTGCCGTCGAGCGCCAGGGCGTAGGTGCCGAGCTCCGGACACCAGAAGCTCGCGTCGAATCGTTCGGCCAGCAGATCGGCCTCGGCTTTGAGCCGGCGCGCGTCCTGCATCCGCCCCAGGCGCTTGGCGCAGCGCGCCGCCAGGAGCTTGGCGCAGTAGACGTAACCCTGGACTTCGGCCAGCGCGATCGGGCCTTCGGCCAGGCGGCCGTCGGCGTGGAAGATGGCGTCCTGGGAATCCTTCCAGCCCTGGTTGGCAAGACCCTCTTCGGTCGCCCGGTAATATTCGATGAAGCCGTCGCCGTCGGGATCGCCGGGCCCGTCGATCCAGGAGAGCGCGGCCTCGATGGCAGGCCACAAATCCACGATGGTGGCATCGTCGCCGGTGCGTTCGGCATAAAGACCCGCAAGCATCACGAACAGCGGGGTGGCATCGACGGTGCCGTAATAAAGGCCGAACGGCACCTCGCGCAGGGCCGCCATCTCGCCCTCGCGCATTTCATGCAAAATCTTTCCCGGCTGCGCGTCCGAGGCCGGGTCGTCGGTCGTGGCCTGGAGCGCAGCGAGGCGCCGCAGCACGCCCTGGGAGATACGGGGATCGAGCCAGAGCATCTGCAGGGCGGTAATCAACCCGTCGCGGCCGAACGTGGTCGAATACCAGGGAATGCCGGCATAGGGATAACTTCCCTGCGGCGTAGTGGTCATCAGCATGTAGAGGTCGGACATCGACCGGCACAGAACCTCGTTGAAGAGGTCGTTCGAAGTCTCGACCGTGGCGGTGTTGTGGGAAACGGAGCGCAGATTGCGGTGGACTGCGCGCAGCCCGCGCAGGAGCGGGACGGGCTTGGGCGGCTCCGGCGCGCCGCAGCCAATGGTGCAGCAAATCGGGGTGTACTCCTTCGGCGCAATGCCGAGACGATAGGACACCGTCGTTGCCGTGAGCTCACTAGGGGTAGGGTCGAAGCGTAGAACCGTTTGCCGCAATCTGGCGTCGAGGCCCTCATAACTCAGAATGGTGGTAGCGGGCCGGACCGTCTGGCGGTTGACTGTGCCGCGGCGCTCGCGCCGCAGGCCGCGGACCTCGAATAAATCAGCGAAGTCGCTGTCGAACAGCATGGTCAGGCGCAGATCGACGGGAAGATCACCGTGGTTCTGGATCGACAGCCTTTGATAGGCGGTGTCGCGCCAGAGAAAAATCGTGCGGACGACGTGCAGGGTGTCCTTCGGCAGCACGAGGTGATCATCGAAATACATGTCCGGATTGGTCAGATCCACCGTCAGCAATGTGTTGTCATCGCGCAGGTTGGAGCCAAGCAACAGCGGTTGCATCCCGTTGAGCAGGAGTTCGAAATGCGAGAGAAAACGGGTGTCGCAGTGGAACAGCCCGTCGGTGCCGCCGGCCGAAGCGCCTATGTCCCCGTGGCTGTCGAGCACCACGAACGTATTGTCGTGCTTGAGCGCACGGCGCGGCCGCGTGGCCGGACCCGTTGCTGGAATATAGAACGTCGCCTCAGGAACAGTGTCGAGCGACAATTTCGGGAGCGCGACGCCCTCGATTGGCATGAAACCTCTGTCAGTTCATTCCCTGTTCAAGCTCCGGCTGGCGCCTCGATACCGGAGCGTCCCGTTCCGGCCGCGCCTGCCCCTTGATCAGCGAACGATACACCTGAGTATAGTCCTTGGCCATGCGCGCCGCGGAAAATCGCTGTTCGAACTTTTGCCGCACCGCGCGGCGATCGAGCGAAAGCACCTGTGGCAACACCCGGATCGCCTCGTCCATGGTATCGACCATCAAGCCCGTCACACCGGGGTCGACGATCTCCGGCACCGAGCCGCAACGGAAGGCGAGCACGGGCGTGGCGCACGCCATGGCCTCGATCATGGACAACCCGAACGGCTCCGGCCAATCGATCGGAAACAGCAAGGCGCTCGCCTGGCCGAGGAATTCGCTCTTGGAGCGTTCGTCGATCTCGCCGATATATTCGACGCCCGGTTGATTGAACAGCGGTGCGATGGTTTCGCGGAAATAAGCCTCGTCGACCTTGTCGATCTTGGCCGCGATCTTGATCGGCACGCCGAGCGCCCGGGCGATCCGGATCGCCCGATCCGGCCGCTTTTCCGGAGAGATACGGCCAAGGAACGCCACATAGTTGCCGCTCGGCTTGTAGGTCGGCTTGAGCATCTGGACGGGGAGGCCGTGGTAGACGGTCGCGGCGAAATTCGCGTTCGCGATCGGCTTTCGCTGTGAATTGGAGATCGATACCAGCGGCATGTCGCTGAAGCCGACATAAAGCGGCTTGAGGTCATGAAGGTCTTGCCGGCCGTGCAGAGTGGTTACGGTACGATTGGCGATCGGCCGAAACAGTGGGAAGTGAAACTGGTCGATGTGGAAGTGCAGAACATCGAATTCATCCGCCAACTCGCGCACCCGGTCGAGCATCAGCATGTAGTACGGAATTGGATCTCGCACATTGGCGTCGAGGCGCAATGCCATCGGGACGCACCGCACCAGGTTGGCGCTGGAAACCGAGTCGCCGCTGGCGAACAACGTGACGTCGTGACCCTGCCGGACCAATTCGTCGGTGAGATAGGAGACGATTCGTTCGCTTCCACCATACAACCGCGGCGGCACGCTCTCCATGAGAGGCGCGATCTGTGCAATCTTCATATGTTCGTCTCCAGGGAGATCCGGCTTTGATCGAAACGTGCTGCGGTGCGAAAAGTTCCCGTTGTTCCACCACTGCATCAATGAAAAATGAAACACGGTCAGCCTTCGGGATAGGCGACCGTCGACAACAGCGAGACCTCGGAATGCCGGGAATCGAGCCGGGTGTGCTGCAGGATGACCGGCACGTCCGATTCGAACACCGAGGCGTAGTCGGTATCGCGCGGGATAGGCTCGGGATTGTCGAGATCGTTGAAGCGCAAGTGCAGCGTGCGGCGCGCGGCAACCGTCAGGCGGTACGGGCCGACCGGCGCGCGATCGGCGAAAAAAATCGTGATTGCCACATGCGCGTCATGATCGCCCGCATTGAGGAGGCAGGCGGTCTCGTGTGACACGAGAGCGCGATCCGAAAATGAGCTTTCGGAGGGAATGTACCCCTCAGGGATGGCCCACCGCTTGCGTCCGATCGCTTCCATATCCTGGCTCCGTTTTTTCCACTAGGATTGGCAACGCCCACGGCCCGATCTTCGTTGCGCGGCAGCGGGAACCTTTTGTTGGGGTGCAGCGTAGTCGTTCTGCCAAAAAACGTCGGCGACGGAACGCGATTCGCCCCCGGGGACACCACATCCCCGTGCCGCCGGTGATGAAATCCAGGCCATCGATTGAAAGGACGGGATGCGCGCAATCACGGTTTTGCCCGGAATCGCCAATTCCGCCCGGCTCGATGATGTGCCCGAACCGCCGCTGTCTGACGGAGCGATTCTGGTGCGCACGCGCGCGCTCGGGGTCTGCGCGACCGACCGTGAAATCCTCATGGGGGCCTACGGCACCGCGCCTTCTGGTCAGGGGCGCCTTGTTCTCGGCCATGAGTCGTTGGGTACGGTGGAAACCGCCCCCGCGGATTGTGAGGTCGCGCCCGGCGACCTCGTGGTTGGAATCGTCCGCCGGCCCGATCCGCAGCCGTGCCCGGCTTGCGCCGTCGGCGAATGGGACATGTGCCGCAACGGCCGCTACACCGAGCGCGGGATCAAGGAGCGGCACGGTTACGGCGCCGAACGCTTTCGCATCGAGCCGGAGTTCGTGGTCAAGGTCGATCCGGCTTTGGATATCCTGGGCGTGCTGCTGGAACCGGCCAGCATTCTTGCCAAGGCGTGGGACCACACCGAGCGAATCGGCGAGCGCGCCCGTGTATGGCAGCCCCGAAGCTTGCTCGTCACCGGTGCGGGTCCGATCGGCCTGCTCGCCGCCCTGATGGGAAAGCAGCGCGGGCTTGACGTGCACGTGCTCGATCACAACAAGGGGGGCCCGAAGGAAGCGATCGTACGCGATCTCGGCGCGGCCTATCACACCGACGCGAGCACCCTTGAACGCCTTGCACCGGACGTTTTGATGGAATGCACCGGCGCCGCTGCCGTCATCCGTGATTGTCTCGGCGCCGCGGGACCCGCCGGAATCGTCTGCCTGACCGGCGTCACCGAGCCGGGAAAGACATTCGACCTCGATATCGGCCGTCTCAACCGCAAAATGGTGCTCGACAACAACACCGTGTTCGGCAGTGTGAATGCCAACCACCGCCACTACGAGATGGCGGCGGACGCGCTGGCGCGCGCCGACAAGCGCTGGCTCGCACGATTGATCACGCGCCGCGTTCCGCTCGAGAACTGGCGGGAGGCACTCGAGCCGCGCCGGGGCGACATCAAAGTCATCATCGATTTTGCCCAATAGGCCGTCATGTCGCTCCCCATCGAGGACTACGCCCTGATCGGCGATTGCCAGGCGGCCGCATTGGTCGGGCGCAACGGTTCGATCGATTGGCTGTGTTGGCCACGCTTCGATTCCGATGCCTGCTTCGCCGCGCTTCTCGGCACCGAGGAGCATGGGCATTGGCGGATCGCTCCGCGCGACCCCGAGACGCGCATCACCAGGCGATACCGGCCGAACACGCTGATCCTCGAAACCCGCTTCGAATGCAGCGACGGCGTCGTGACGCTGGTCGACTTCATGCCCGTGACCGGAGTGAATTCCAGCGTGGTCCGGCTCGTGGTCGGAGAGCGCGGCCGCGTGGCGATGTGCAGCGAACTTGGGATCCGCTTCGGCTATGGCGCGATCGTCCCCTGGGTCACGCGGCTCGACGATGGCACATTGCGCGCCGTCGCCGGGCCGGACATGGTGGTGCTGCGCACTGCGGTCGATCTCACCGGTCAGAACATGAAGACCATCGGCGAATTCGAGGTCGCAGCCGGCGAGACGGTGCCGTTCGTCCTCACCTACGCGCCGTCGCACCTGCCGCCGCCGGAGCCGGTCGGCCCCATATGGGCCCTCGAGGCCACGGAAGGTTTCTGGACGAGTTGGTCCAAGAATTGCCGGCCCGCCGGACACTGCTCCGACGCGGTCCTGCGCTCGCTGATTACGCTCAAAGCCTGCACCTACTTGCCGACCGGCGGCATCGTCGCGGCCCCGACCACATCATTGCCGGAGCAATTGGGCGGCGTGAGAAACTGGGATTATCGCTTCTGCTGGCTGCGCGATGCGACGCTGATCCTGCTCGAACTGATGGACGCCGGCTACCAGGACGAGGCGCAGGCCTGGCGCGAATGGCTGTTGCGGGCGGTGGCGGGCAGTCCCGACCAGGTTCAGATCATGTACGGCATCGCCGGCGAGCGGCGCCTGACGGAGTGGGAGGTGCCCTGGCTGCCGGGCTACGAAGGCTCGGCCCCGGTGCGCATCGGCAACGCCGCTCATGGTCAGCTGCAACTCGACGTTTTCGGCGAGGTGATGGATGCCCTCCATCAGGCGAGATGTCACGGGATCGCCGCGAGCGAGTCCGGCTGGGCCATGCAGCAGGCTTTCCTCGCCCATCTCGAGCGCGTCTGGGTCGAGCCGGACGAGGGGATCTGGGAAGTGCGCGACGAGCGCAAGCATTTCACTTATTCGAAGGTCATGGCGTGGGTGGCCTTCGACCGCGTGATCAAGAGCGCGGAGCAATTCGACCTCGAGGGCCCGATCGATCGCTGGCGAGAGATCGCAGCCGCAATTCATGCCGACGTGTGCCGGCGCGGTTACGATCCGGAACTGGGCAGCTTCGTCCAGTCGTATGGATCAAAGCAGCTGGATGCGAGCCTGCTGCTGATCCCGCATGTCGGCTTTCTGCCGCCCGACGACGCGCGCGTGCGCGGAACCCTGGAGGCAATCGAGAAGCGCTTGCTGGTCGATGGATTCGTCCTGCGTTACGACACCGCTGCATCCGATGACGGTTTGCCGCCGGGGGAGGGCGCGTTCCTGGCGTGCAGCTTCTGGCTGGTCGACGCCTATGTCCTGCAGCACCGCTGGCAGGACGCGCGCGAGCTGTTCGATCGTCTGCTTGCGCTACGAAACGATGTCGGCTTGCTGAGCGAGGAATATGATCCGCGCACGCGCCGGCTGGTCGGCAACTTTCCCCAAGCGTTCACCCACGTCGCCCTCGTGAGCAGCGCCTTCAACTTGACGCGCTTCGAGAAGCCTGTGGAACAGCGTGCCCGGCCTGCGACCGAGGACTTGTCCATCGCCGCCGATGCTTAGAGCGAAATCGCTTCAGATTGAATCACGATTTCGGTCTAAGCATCTATTCGGTCGAATGATCTTATCCGAAAAGTCTGCAACTTTTCGAGCTCATGCTGCTAGGCCAGACCGGTAAACAGCGGCGGCGCGAGGCCGAGCTGTTCGTGCCAGGGCGTCGAGGATCCGTCCTTCGTCAGCGCCGCGAGGAAATGTTCGCCCCACCAGTTGAGGTCGTTTTCGGAAATCACCTGGAAGAGCGCGGCGTGGCGGGAGCGCCGCTCCTCGAGCGGCATGGAGAGGGCGTGTGCGATCGAGGTCGCGACCGCCTCCGGGTCGTAGGGATTGACCAGAATCGCGGCCGTGCATTCCGCCGCCGCTCCGGCAAAGCGCGACAGCACCAGAACGCCGGGATCTTCGGCATCCTGGGCCGCGATATATTCCTTGGCGACGAGATTCATGCCGTCGCGCAGGGGCGTGATGAACCCGACCCGCGCGGCACGATAGAGGCCCGCCAATGCGCTGCGGCTGTAGGCACGGTTGACATAGCGGATCGGCGTCCAGGCGACCTCGCCATAGGCGCCGTTGATCCGGCCGGCCGCTTCGCTGATCGTGCGCTCCATTCCAGCATATTCCTGGATTTCCGAGCGGCTCTTCGGCGTGATCTGGAGATAGGTGACCTTGCTGCGCCAATCGGGGTAGAGCGCAAGGAAGCGTTCGAACGCGTCCATCCGCTGTGCCAGCCCTTTGGAATAATCGAGCCGGTCGACCCCGATCATCAGGGCGCGGCCGGCGAGGCTCTCCACCACGCTGCGTACCAGCGGGGAGCGCGCGGAACGCCGCGCGAGCCTGCTGAATTCTTGGGTTTCGATCCCGATCGGGAAGGCCCCGATGCGCACCGTCCGTTCGCCAGTCTGATAGACAAGCTCGCCACGCTTCTCCAAACGGCATTCGTTCTCGAAATAGCGCGCGAGATTACCCGCGTCGTTGTCGGTCTGGAGACCGACCAGATCGTACGCGGTCAATTGCGGGATCAACCATTCATGGTTGGGAAGTGCGGTGAGAATCTCGGGCGGTGGAAACGGTATATGCAAGAAAAAACCGATGCGGTTGCGGTGACCGCGGTCGCGCAGCATTTTTGCAAGCGGAATGAGATGATAGTCGTGCACCCAGATGATATCGTCGGGCTGCAGCAGATTGTGCAGCTCGTTGGCAAAGTGCGCGTTGACGCGCCGGTAGCCACTGAGGTCGCGGCGTGAAAATTCCGCGAGATCGAGCCGGTAGTGCAGGATCGGCCAAAGCACCTGATTGGCAAAACCGTTGTAATATTCCTGGTAGTCGGCGTCGACGAGGTCGGTCACGACGTAGGACATGTCGCCCTGGTGAATGGTCCTGGTGGTGACGTCGTCCTGGGCAGCGACGGTCCCGCTCCAGCCGAACCAGAGGCCGCCCCGTCCCTTGAGCAACGACCGCACGGCGACCGCCAGCCCCCCGGCCTGGTTATCGCTATCGCGGCTCGGGACAGCCACGCGGTTCGAAACCACTACTAGCCGCGCCAATATCGATCCTCCCAGCTTCGCGACAACCGCATCGCGGTTAAGATCAAGCCAGCCATGGAGTAGGTCTGGGGGAAATTTCCCCACAGAGTCCCGGTTTGCGGGTCGATATCCTCCGACAGTAAACCATAACGATTGCGATACGCCAACGCATCGACAAACAACTCGCGCGCCTCCTCGCGACGGCCCAGCGACCACCAGGCGTCAACAAGCCAGAACCGGCAAATAAGGAAAGCGGTTGCCGGCAGGCCGAAATCGTCCGCCGCCGCATATCGCATAACGTGCTTCTCGCGCAAAAGTTCGCGCTCCATGGCTTTGACCGTGCTCACGAAGCGCGGATCGTCGGCTTCGATCACGCCGAGGTCGGGAAGCAGCAGGACGCTTGCGTCGAGGTCATCCGACCCGAAGGCGGCGGTAAAGGCTTGCCGTTTCTCGTTCCACGCGCCCTGCAGCAGCGCTTGGTGCACGGGTTCGGCGACGGCATTCCAGTGCGCCGCCCGATCCGGCAGACCCAGCCGCGACGCAATCGCCGCGAGCCGGTGGCAGCCTGCCCAGCACATCGCAATCGAATGGGTGTGGATGCGCTGGCGCCCGCGATATTCCCAAATCCCATTGTCGGCCTCCAAAGCAAGTTCGCCCGCCTTGGCGCCCAGCGATTCCAGCAGCCGAAACAGTCCTTCGTCGCCGAGCCGCGGCAGCCGCCGGTCGTAGAACATGGGCATGGCGGCAAGAATGATGCTGCCATAGGTATCGTTCTGCACTTGCTCGGCGGCCGCATTGCCGATGCGCACCGGACCGTCGCCCCGGTAGCCCTTGAGCGCGGGCGCGGTCGTTTCGTCCATCGGCTCGATGGGAACGACACCATAGACCGGGCGCATGATCTCGTTGGGATTGGACGCGATGCTCAGCGTGTAGGAGATGAAATCCTCCATCGTCTGCGTCGCCCCGATGCGGTTGAGCGCCTTGACCACGAAATACGCGTCGCGCAGCCAGCAATAGCGGTAGTCCCAGGTGCGCCCGGATCCCGGGGCTTCGGGAATGGAGGTCGTGTGCGCGGCGATGATGCCGCCGGTTTCCTCGAAGTTGCTGAGCTTCAGCGTGATCGCGGCGCGGATGATCTCGTCCTGCCAGTCGTAGGAGATGGAGAGACCGCGCGACCAGTCCATCCAATAGTCGATGGTACGGTCGCAGAATTCGCGGCAGGTCGTTTCGAGATCGTCTTGAAACCGTTCATCCACCCCGAACACCATATGCAGGGGCCGCGTAAGGACAAACGGCGCTTCGCTCTCGATATAGGACAGCGGCGCATCGGTGGTGAGCCGGATGACGGTGCCCTCGTGGAGATAGCGGATGTGGTTGCTGCCGACGGAATGATGGGCGAATGGATGCCCATAATCGTGCGTGGGGCGAAAGCGAATGGTGATGCGTGGCAGCCCGGCCACCGGTTCGATCATTCTGATGAGTTGCGGCGGCCGAAACACCCGGCCGAATTGCCGATAGCGTGGCGCGAAATCGGTAATGCGGACGGCGCCGCCGTTGCGGTCGGTCAGAACGGTCGATACCACCGCCGTATTGCGCAGATATTCCGACTGGAAATCGGCCATGTCGTCGAGGACGACGTCCGAAAATCCCTTCTCGTCGTCGCCAGAGATCAGGCGACAGAAGATCGGGTCACGATCAAAGCGCGGGTAGCACCACCATACCAAACGAGCCGTGGGATCGACGAGCGCAGCCGTGCGCCCGTTGCCGATGACGGCAAGATCGAGCCCGTGATCGATCATGAGGTCGCGAGCGCGTCCATGCGGGAGATTTGTTCGAGCCAGTGGCGAACATCGGTCGGCCGCTCGAAGCAGGCTTTGACGCCGGGAACGTTTCGACCCACCGAAATTCCAATTCCGTCAAAATCGGGCAAAATCTCGAACACGCCGAGATCGGTCTCGTCGTCGCCGAGAAAAATGGGGCGGCGATCGGCGAATGGCGCGTAGGTCATCAGTTCGCGCACGGCAGTCGCCTTGGTAAAACCCGTCTGCTTGATTTCCACCACCAGCTTGCCCGGCAACAGTTCGATCGCGAACGCCTTGAGCTCGATGCAAATCTTGGCAGCGGCCTCTCTCACTATGCGTTCCTTCTCCGGCGCCAGCCGGTAGTGCAGCGCCAGCGAGTAGCCCTTGTCTTCGAGGATGATGCCCGGACCCGCCTCTGCGATGGCGGCAAACTGCCGTTTCACGCTGGGGTCGAGCGGCGGG
>JGI12053J15887_10000040_pt1 | contig 34292 bp, 32 predicted proteins | sample MedBloCAOM1_O3_FD_15887 | JGI IMG/M metagenome (IMG submission 15887)
ATCACCATGAATGAAGCCAATGAGAAAGCCTTGGAGGCCATACGCCTTCCCGTTCGCGACCGGAAAAAAGTCGCCACGGTGCTCGGATTTGGTCCACGCTTCCTGCATTCCACGGGACAGGCTTACAAGGGCGGCCCGAACAGTGGCGTTTTTCTGCAGATCACCTGCGATGACGCTATCGATCTTCCTGTACCAGGGCAAAAATATACTTTCAGCGTCGTGAAGGCCGCGCAAGCACGTGGCGATTTCGCAGTGCTGGCGGAGCACGGCCGGCGTGCTTTGCGAGTGCATCTCGGCAAAGACGTGGCCGCAGGTCTGGCTACATTGACCAAAGCGGTGAAGCAGGCCACCGCCTAGTTGAACGGTTTACTTTGCACAGCTTCAGGTAAAAATCGCGGAGGGCGAGAAGATGCAGCTTGGCATGATCGGGCTCGGAAGAATGGGCGCCAACATGGTGCGCCGGCTGGTGAAGGACGGTCACCAGTGCGTGGTTTACGATCGGACTCCCGACACGGTAAAGAAACTCGCCAGCGACGGCGCGATCGGCAGCAATTCCCTCGACGAATTTGTAAAAAAACTCGAGAAGCCTCGCGCGATCTGGCTGATGGTTCCCGCTGGAGTAGTGGACGCCACGCTTAACGATCTCGTTGCAAAACTCGACAAAGGCGACATCCTCATCGATGGCGGAAACTCCTACTACATCGACGACATTCGTCGCGCAAAAGAACTAGCCGCAAAAGGTTTGCACTATGTTGATGTCGGCACGAGTGGCGGGGTCTGGGGACTGGAGCGCGGCTATTGTCAGATGATTGGCGGCGAAAACGACGTTGTGAAACATCTTGATCCCATTTTCAAAACGCTGGCGCCTGGCCGCGGGAACATGGATCGCACTCCTGGCCGCGAAAAAGCCCCCGGGACCGCCGAAGAAGGCTATCTGCATTGCGGGCCGTCGGGCGCCGGCCATTTTGTAAAAATGGTTCACAATGGAATCGAGTACGGGTTGATGGCTGCATACGCTGAAGGCCTCAATATTTTGAAGCACGCTAACGTCGGTAAATCACATCGCGAGACGGACGCGGAGACCGCGCCATTGCGTGATCCTGGCCACTACCGATATGACTTCAATCTTGCGGACATAACTGAGTTATGGAGGCGCGGCAGTGTGGTGGCTTCGTGGCTGCTCGATCTGACCGCCATTTCACTTTTGGAAAAACCCAACCTCGACGGTTTTTCGGGACGCGTCTCCGACTCTGGCGAGGGTCGCTGGACGATCATCGCCGCAATTGAGTCCACCACCCCCGCTCCGGTGCTTAGTGCGGCGTTGTATCAACGATTTTCGTCGCAGGGTGAAGATGAATTCGCCGGAAAAGTTTTGTCCGCCATGCGATACCAGTTCGGCGGGCACGTTGAGAAAAAGTCAGCGTAATAGTTTTGAAGTCTTAGCAACATCGCACGCCAAAAGGCAGGGCCTCGCTCATGAGCTTGAATCATCTGGATCCCAACCCCGTAGGNGCGCCCTGCGTTATGGTGATTTTTGGCGCAAGCGGCGACTTGACCAAGCGAAAATTAATTCCCGCGCTGTGCAATCTGGCGAGCGACGGGCTGCTCTCCAAACAATTCGCGATCGTCGGTTTTGCCGCCAACGACTACACCACCGAGACATTTCGCAAAATGTTGACGGACGAAATTCCCAAATATTCAAGTGCACCGATCGATCAGAAACTCTGGCATTGGTTTACCGAACGCATCTACTACGTAAAAGGAGATTTTAATGATGCGCAGGCGTACCAGCGCCTCAAGGAACAAATCGAGGATGCCGATAAAAAACACAGTACTGTCGGTAATAAGTTTTTCTATCTCGCAGTTGCGCCTAGATTTTTCTCACCCATCGTCAAGCGGCTAGGGGAAGCGGGGCTCACAAAAGAAGAAAATGGACACTGGGCTCGCGTCATTGTCGAGAAACCTTTTGGCCATGATCTGGAATCCGCGAAACAACTGAACCAGGACCTCAAGCAGGTACTTACCGAAAATCAGATTTATCGCATCGATCATTACCTCGGAAAAGAGACCGTCCAGAATCTGATGGTCTTCCGTTTCTCCAATAACATTATCGAACCTTTATGGAATCGCAATTACGTTGACCACGTGCAAATCACCGCCGCGGAAACGGTTGGCGTAGAACATCGGGGTGGATTTTACGAAACTGCGGGCGCGCTTCGCGACATGGTTCCCAATCATTTATTTCAGTTGCTCACCATGACAGCCATGGAGCCGCCCATTTCCTTCGACGCCGACGAAGTTCGCAACAAACAGGCCGAAGTTCTTCACGCGATCCAGCCGTTCGGTCCAGAGGAAGTTCTTACCTGCATGGTTCGCGGTCAATATGGCGAGGGCACCGTCGATGGCCAGCGTGTCGTCGGCTATCGCAGCGAGCCGGACGTGGCGCGCGATTCGAACACCGAAACATTCGTGGCCCTGAAACTGCACATCGATAATTGGCGTTGGGCCGGCGTTCCGTTTTATTTGCGGACCGGCAAGCGCTTGGCGCGCCGTGTAACTGAAGTCGTGATCCAATTCCGGCGCACGCCCTTTGTCCTATTTCGCAACACCAGCGTGCGTAATCTTGAAACAAATCGTCTGGTCGTTCACATCCAACCTGACGAGGGCATCTCTCTTAGCTTCGGCGCCAAAGTTCCGGGGTCCATAATGAAGCTTGGTCTTGTAAACATGGATTTCGATTACGCCACTTATTTCGGGTCGGAACATACCACCGGATACGAGCGGCTGTTGCGCGACTGCATGGTTGGTGACGCCACCCTTTTCCAACGTGCCGACATGGTGGAAGCTGGCTGGAGCGTCATTCAACCCATCTTGGATGTGTGGCACGCTTTGCCCCCGCGCGATTTCCCCAACTACCCCGCGGGATCCTGGGGGCCTCGCGAAGCTCAGGAATTGCTGCAGCGCGATGGCCGGGAATGGCACAACGGCGACGACGAAGGACTCAGCCGGCTCAACCGTTCGATCGATCGTGCTAACGCAGTTGACCGGGTAGGAATCGCTTGATGCCGGCCGCCGCGCAACAACGCGAGGTTTATATGCTGAAGGACAACGCTGCCATTGCGAGGCGCGCTGCTGAAGAGTTTGTAAAGATGGCGCAATCCACGGTTCAACAGCATGGATCTTTCTCAGTAGCGTTGTCCGGCGGTTCTACTCCGAAATTACTTTACTCTCTGCTGGCTACGGATCCTGAACTTCGCGCCAAGGTTCCCTGGGATAAGATGCAAATATTCTTCGGCGACGAACGCCACGTCGGGCCAGATGATCCGCAGAGCAATTTCAAAATGGCTTCGGAAACCATGTTCAGCAAGGCACCGCTAAAACCTGAGCAGATTCATCGCATGAAGGGCGAGTATCCCGACGCCGAAAAGGCCGCCCAGGAGTACGAACAAGGGTTGCGTACGCAGTTCCATCTGAAAGACAAGGAGCTGCCGCGCTTCGACCTGGTTTTAGCAGGCATGGGCGACGAAGGCCACACCCTTTCGCTCTTTCCAGGAACGAAAGCTCTGCATCCTGAGGGTCGCGCCGTAGTTCGCAACTGGGTTGGCAAACTCGCTACCGACCGCATCACCATGACCGCGCCCACGGCCAACAACGCTGGCATGATTCTTTTCATGGTCGCCGGAAAAGACAAAGCGCCGGCTCTGAAGGCGGTGCTCGAAGGCCCCTACGAGCCCGAACAGTTGCCCGCGCAATTGCTGCAACCGACTAACGGAAAATTACTGTGGCTGGTCGACGAAGCCGCAGGCAGTATGCTTTCTAACGCCATTCGACAATAAACAGGAGAACGATTATGGCCACCAGTACAAGCACCGGAAAGATCGAAACCTATTTGGGATCCAAGGCAGAATTTCTCTTGGGCTTCAATTCCCCGAAAATTTCAAAAGATCGTTTGCATTTGCCGGGTCCTGATTTTATCGATCGCATCTGGACCATTTCGGATCGCAATATCCGCGTACTCACGAATTTGCAGCGAATATATGGTCGCGGGCGGCTGGCTAACACTGGCTATCTGTCCATTCTGCCGGTCGACCAGGGCATCGAACATTCCGCGGGCGCCAGCTTCGCGAAAAATCCTGATTATTTCGACGCGGAGAATATCGTCAAGCTGGCCATGGAAGGCGAGTGCAACGCGGTCGCCTCTACNTTCGGCGTACTCGGCGCGGTCGCCCGAAAATATGCTCACAAAATTCCGTTCATCGTAAAAATGAACCACAACGAGTTGCTTACGTANCCGAATAAAGCGGACCAGATTTTATTTGGCACGGTGAAGGAAGCCCACGACATGGGCGCCGCGGCAGTGGGTGCCACCATTTATTTTGGCTCGGAACAAAGNGGCCGGCAGATCGTGGAGGTCAGCCAGGCCTTCGCAACCGCGCATGAACTAGGCATGGCTACAGTGTTGTGGTGCTATCTGCGCAACAATGCCTTTAAAAAAGATAAGGATTATCACCTCTCCGCGGATCTAACCGGCCAGGCCAACCATCTGGGCGTAACCATTCAGGCCGACATCATCAAGCAGAAGCTTCCGGAAAATAATGGCGGCTACGCTGCGCTGAATATGGGCGATTCCAGTTACGGAAAATTTGATAAGCGCATTTACACGGAACTCACCAGCGATCATCCCATCGATCTCTGCCGCTATCAGGTGGCCAATTGCTTCATGGGCCGCTCTGGACTGATCAACAGTGGCGGCGCGTCGGGCGCTAACGATTTCGAAGAAGCGGTGACCACCGCGGTAATCAATAAGCGCGCCGGCGGCACCGGGCTCATCTCCGGCCGCAAAGCGTTCCAACGTCCGATGAAAGAAGGCGTGCAATTGTTGAACGCCATCCAGGACGTCTATCTGAGCCCGGAAATCACCGTCGCGTAGGCAACTGGCGCTGGCACGTATCGTTCATTGAAAAATAATTGATCGTTCGGTGACCGCGGATCATCAAACGTTTCGGGACGTCGGAGCAATTATCCCGCGGCACGTCTTATAAGTAGTGCTTTCCCCATATCGCGTAAATGACCGGGAGGTGAAATGTCGAATCGCCTGCAAGGCAAGGTCGCAGCCATCACCGGAGGTAATCGAGGTATTGGACTGGGGATTGCGCAGCGTTTTGTGCAGGAAGGCGCAGCTGTTTCCATCTGCTACCTGTCGGACAAGGCTGGAACTGAAAAAATCGTTGAGGGCCTTCGCGCGAACGGGGCTAAAGCCGTTGCTATTCAGGCGGATGTCTCCAAAATTGCCGACGGCCAGCGCTTTGTGGCGGAAACGACGCAGCAGCTTGGCAAAATCGATGTGCTCATCAACAATGCTGGGGTAGAGAAGCGCGCTGAATTCTGGGAAGTTACTGAAGCCGATTACGATTTTGTTTTGAACGTAAATCTAAAAGGGCTGTTCTTTATCTCGCAGGCATTCGTCAAACATCAGATGCAGGCCAAGGCTGGCGGCAAAATCATTAACCTCAGTTCCGTTCACGAAGAGCTGCCCTTTCCTCATTTCGCCACCTATTGCGCCAGCAAAGGTGGCGTCAAAATGTTGACGCGCGACCTTTCCATTGAGCTCGCGCCGCTCGGCATAACCATAAATTCCATCGCGCCCGGGGCGATCGAAACGCCTATCAACAAGGCGCTGTTGAATGACCCGCCAAAGCTGAAGGCTTTGCTGGAAAATATTCCGCTCAAGCGCCTTGGGGAGCCGAGCGATGTAGCCTCCGTCGCGGTTTTTCTGGCCTCCGACGAATCCAGCTATATGACTGGTACTACAGTTTTTGTTGATGGCGGCTTGCTATGGAATTATCAGGAGCAGTAACGTTCGCGAGGACCGCATGACATCCACAAATCCTCAAAAACCAATACGCCTGGTTATCGCTGATGTCGATGGCACGCTGGTCACGCAAGAAAAAATCCTAACGACGCGCGCCATTCAAGCTGTTATGGCGTTGCGTGCCGCAGGCATTAAGTTCGCGGTGACCAGTGGCCGTCCACCGCGCGGCATGGCCATGTTGATCGATCCGCTGAAAATCGATGAGCCGCTCGCCGCTTTTAATGGCGGCGTTATTACCAAGCCCGATCTGACCACCATCGTGCGCGAAAATTTTCTGCCACGCGCCATCGTTGAAAAAGTCATTAAAATAATTCTCGACCACAAACTGGATGTCTGGATTTACACCGGNCGCGACTGGTATGTGCGCGATGCGAACGCGCCGCACGTGGCGCGCGAACANTGGACGGTAAAATTTGCGCCAGTTGTAGTTCCCAGTTTTGACGACCATTTGGAAAACGTAGCGAAAGTTGTGGGCGTTAGCGACGACCTTGAGGCCGTGCAACGCTGCGAAAAAGACACGCAGGAAGCCCTCAGTAATCGAGCCTCGGCAGCACGCTCGCAACCGTACTACCTGGACGTGACGCATCCCAAAGCCAATAAAGGCGAGGTGGTGCTGGCCATGTCCGATCTTTTGCAGACGCCTGTGGACCAAATCGCCACCATCGGCGATATGCCCAACGACGTGCTGATGTTTCGCAAAAGCGGCATCAGCATTGCCATGGGAAATGCCAGCCCCGAGGTCCAGAAAGCCGCGACTTACGTTACGGCCTCAAATGAAGAAGAAGGTTTTGCCGAAGCGATGGAAAAATTGGTATTGCAAAAACGGGCTGCTAGTTAATTTCGCGTAATNTTTTGTGACTGGGGAGTACCGTTNTACCCCTAAGCCCGCGTGAGTGTCGCGCCCTTGGCGGCCTGCAGAAGATTTCGAACATTTTCGCCGATGTTCCCGCTTCCAAAAACGGCATTCCCCGCTACCAGCAGTTCGGCTCCCGCGCGCACCACTTCCGCAACCGTGTCCATTGCGATCCCGCCGTCAACTTCGATTCTGAAATTCAGCCCGCGCTTTGCCCGCGTGTTGGCAAGCGCCTCTATCTTGCGGAGCGCGCCGCGGATGAATTTCTGCCCGCCGAATCCCGGATTCACCGACATCACCAAGACGTGGTGCACGATTTCCAACACTTCATCGAGCATGGGCACCGGGGTGGCTGGATTGATCACCACTCCTGGTTGGCAGCCGTGGGTGTCGATGAGATGCAGCGTACGGTTGAGGTGCACGCAAGCTTCCTGGTGTACCGAGATCCAGGTCGCGCCTGCTTCCGCGAACGCTGGAATTAATTCATCGGGATTTTCAATCATCAAGTGACAATCGAAGATTACATCTGGAATGGCCTTGCGCAGCGACTTGACCACCGGTGGACCGATGGTAATATTCGGCACAAAATGGCCGTCCATCACGTCGACGTGCAGCAATGTGCCGCCGGCGTCCAACGCCGCTTTGGCATCCGCGGCAAGCTGCGCGAAATTCGCGGACAATATCGACGGTGCTAACTCTATCTTGGACAACTCAGCGCTCCTGCAGCCGTACTCCAAAGATTATACGCAACTCTACCAAGCTATCGTGCAACGCGTCCTGCTGCTTTCCTGGGCCATCTCCAACACGCGCATGACGCCCAAGGCGTATTCGGGAGTTACCGCCATCGTCGCGCGGCCCAGAAGCGCGTCTCGCACATTAGCGTAGTAATCGCGGTAATCGCAGCTGGAAGAAGGCACGCTGCGCTTCATAACTGCGTCGTTCTCCATAGTGGTGAGGACGCCCCAATCCTCCTGAGGCTCAACACCCCATGGACCATTTTCGGGAATATAGGCACGGCGCAAATTTATTTCTTGGGGATCGAAAGTCTGCTTGAACAATGATCCGCGCGTGCCATGCAATACAAATCTTGGCCGCGGCGCGACCGCCAGCATCGTTGAACGCAGCGCTGCGCGCATACCAGCGGGATAGTGGAGCATTACGTCGAAGGCGTCATCGACCACCGCGACTGGGCGTTCCAGCCGCACATCCGCGGTGACCGCTTCAGGCAGCCCGAATAGCACCAGCGCATGATCGATCAAGTGAGGCCCCAGGTCGAACAAAATCCCACTACCTGGGCCGACACGTTCGCGCCACGCTCCAGGCTTCAGATCAGGCCGAAACCGATCATAATTTGTTTCGAAGCGAACGATTCGCCCTAAGGTGCCGTCTGAAACAATCTGGCGTATAGCTTGAAAATCTCCGTCGTACCTGCGGTTTTGATAAACGGTAATCAAACGCTCGCATTTTCGCGCCAGCTCAACGAGTCCTGCGGCTTCTTTTAGTGTGGTCGCGAATGGTTTATCCACCACTACGTCGCGTCCGGCCTCCAGGCATTGCCGGGCAATCGGTGCATGTGTCTCATTAGGGGTGGCGATGACCACCAGTCGAATGTCGCGAATAGTCAAAAGTTCCTCGACGCTGCGCACCACCCGCACGTCAGGATACNTTTCCGCCGCTTCATTACCGTGGCGTTGCATAATCGCAGCCAGGCGCAANCCGGGCGTCGCGCGAATTACCTGAGCGTGAAACGCGCGGCCCGCTAAGCCAAATCCGATCAAACCGACATCAATCATTACTTTTCATCTTAAGACAAATTTTTATTCAGTAAATCTCAATCCGTGTCACGGCTAGCCAACGAAGAACTACTGTCTCATTGCCTGCGGCCTTTACCTCGCGCAAAATGACAACGCGCATGTTGCCGGCCTCCACTGCCAACGAAAGTCGCAATCTCAAGTTTGTGCACGCAGCGCTATTCGCGGGCTTCGTAGTCAGCGGCATGGTCGCTACCATCCTCGGACCCAGCCTTCCCACTTTCATNGCGCGCTGGGCTCTTGACGATACGCAGGCGGGCTTATTTTTTACCACGCAATTCCTGGGGTCGCTGCTGGGGGTATTGCTCTCCAGCGCAATTCTCGCGATGCGCGGCTATCGGGACGCACTGGTACTGGGTTTCTTTCTCATGGCCGTGGGAGTTACCGGGCTGAATAGCGCCAGCCAGTACGTTACGTTGTTGGCGACCGCCTTGTACGGCTTCGGTTTCGGGATAGTCATTCCGGCCACAAATCTCTGTATCGCGGAAATTTCCGGGGCGCGACGCGCTACGGCCCTAAATTTAATAAATATGGCTTGGGGGGTCGGCGCCATCGCTTGTCCAGTTCTGCTGTTGGCCGGACTTAGAGCTAATCACTACCACGCAGTTTTGCTTTCTATGGCCGCCAGCGCGCTGCTTCTGAGCATTTTCTTTGTGAGCATGAAGTTTGAAAGTCTGTCTCGGGGGTTTCCAAGTGGCGCGACCGCGAAAGAAAAAATCACCCCGGCGCATCCCATCCATGTTCCCGTAGCGCTAGCGCTGCTCTTTTTTTTATACATCGGCACCGAGAACGGCATCTCCGGATGGGCCGCCGAGCAGGCCCATCGAGTGGGCACGGGAAATGCTTCGGCAGTCATGCCGATGTTTTTCTGGGNCGGGCTATTATCCGGCCGCGGCATCTCCGCGTTGATTCTCACGAGAGCCAAAGAANGCTGGCTGGTGATTACTGGCTTGGCGCTGTCGGCGCTGGGAACAACCTGCCTGCTCCTCGCGGCCGGGCGCTCGCAGGTAATTCTGGGGGTGGTGCTGGCCGGATTTGGTCTCTCCAGCGTTTATCCCATTTTTATTTCATGGCTTTCCAAATGGTATGGCGAACGGGCTCGTCGATTGGGCGGAGTGATGTTTTCGCTGGCAGCACTGGGGGGCGCGACGCTGCCGTGGATGGTAGGATTTGTTTCGCAACGGGCCAACAGTCTGCGTGTGGGCTTACTGGTTCCCCTTGTCGGCTGCGTCGTTATGACTGTTCTGGTCGCCGTATTGCGCCGCCGCATCGCCGCCTGAGGTATTCTTTCTCGGTGCAGCCCGCGCAGAAGATCTCCTCACAACGCTCGCCAACCACCGGCTTGCTTTTCGGCTTGATCATCACGCTGGCCGCGGTGCTGGCTTACGCGTCCTACATTACCGTGCAGCTCTCGGGCTTGCGCCGGCTGCAGAGTGACATAATCGACCGTAATCGCAAAGATTCCTTGCAGCTTCTTCGCATTCAGAATGATTTGAATTCCATTGCACTGGCCATGCGCGACATGCTTGACGCTGCCGAGCCTTATCCCCTCACCGCGTGGGCCGCACAGTTCGATCGCATTCATGCTGATCTGGATGCGGCACTGAAACTCGAAGAAAAATTTGCGGACGCGAATCGCACTCCAGAACAGCGTCACTATTTGGATCAGTCGCTGGCGCAATTTTGGGATGCCGTGAATCGGATGTTCGCATTAGCCAGTGCTTCCAAAGACGCCGAAGCACGCGAGCAAATCCGGCTGACGCTTCAGCCCCGCCAGCAGGCTTTAAGTACCGCGGTATCGCGCCTGCTGGTTGAAAATAACGAAGGCGAGGAGCAAGCCGCTGCACGCATCGCGCACATTTACGACAGCGTGCAACGGCAACTTTACCTTTTTCTAGCCGCTACGCTGATTGCCATCGTGCTCACCAGCCTTTACCTCATTCGCTCCAACCGGCAGATTTTCGCGCGACTGGCCGAACTTTCTGAGCAGCGCAGCGATCTCGCTCAAAAATTAATCTCAACGCAGGAATCCACACTGCGCCACATCTCTCGAGAACTGCACGACGAGTTTGGACAAGTCCTGACCGCCATTGGCGCGATGCTTGGACGCGCCGGAAATCAGGCGCCCGAAGGTTCGCCGCTTCGCGCGGATCTTCAGGAAGTACGGGAAATTGCGCAATCCACGCTGAATAATATTAGGAGCCTTTCACAGGCGTTGCATCCCGTTTTGCTTGAAGAAGCGGGGCTCGAGAGCACCCTGGACTGGTATATTCCTACGGTGGAGCGCCAAACGGGGATTCGTTTGCAGTATGAAAAATCCGGCCAGCCATTTCCGGTAGACACCGGCGCTGGTGTTCATCTCTTTCGCATCATCCAGGAAGCGCTTAACAACGTTAGCCGCCACGCTGGTGCTACCGAGGCATGGATTCGCCTTAAATTTCTGCCCTACGCTCTTGAGTTGGAAGTGGAAGACCACGGTAAAGGATTCGTCAGCCCGAACACGCCAAATGGAGATACTCCCCGGGGCATCGGTCTGGTGGGCATGCGCGAGCGTGCCGAATTGATTGGTGGCACCTTGGAGATCTCGCGCCCTGCTCAAGGGGGAACATTGGTTCGTGTGAAAATTCCCCAGGACAAATTACAAACTCATGCCGCGTAAAATTACGGTTCTGCTGGTCGACGATCATGCGCTGGTGCGCCGCGGTTTCCGGCGTATGTTGGAAGACGATGCGGAAATCTCCGTCGTTGCGGAAGCGAGCGATGGTCCCGAAGCCGTTCGACTGGCGCTCGAATTACGCCCGCAGGTAATCGTCATGGACTGCGCGCTTCCGGAATTCAATGGCATTGAGGCGACGCGGCGCATTCGCAAGGAATTCCCCGCCGTGGAAATCTTGATGTTGAGCATGCACTCCGAAGAAACCCTAGTGCGCCAGGCGCTCGACGCCGGCGCTCGTGGATATGTTTTAAAAAATGCGATGGAACTCGATCTAGTGCGTGCGGTGAAAACTGTCGCGCTGGGCAAAGCTGTCCTGGATCCGCAGGTTTCCAAACCGGCGGCGCTTAAGGGCGAGCGCGGTTCTGGCCTGACTGCCCGCGAGCTGGAAATTCTGCAACACATCGTGGCGGGAAAATCTAATAAGGAAATTGCCGTCGATTTGGGTCTCAGTTCCAACACCGTGGCCGTGCACCGCGCCAATATCATGGACGCGCTGGGCATACACAAGACCGCCGAATTGGTGGTGTACGCCATTCGCAACGGCCTGGTCACTCTTCCATGATGATCGGGCTTACATAATGTGTGGGCTTACATGAAGCGCCGGCAGTTTGTTGGTGCAGCTGGCGGCTTGGCCCTCAACACGGCGTTCGCGCCGCGTAATCTTTTTGGCGCGCCGTCCGCGCCGCTGGGGTTCAGCTTCGCCGATGTCACCAGCGCGGCAGGGATACAGTTTCAGCATAATAGCGGAGCCTTCGGGGGGAAATTTCTGCCCGAAACACTGGGCTCCGGTTGCGCATTTCTGGACTACGACAACGACGGGTGGCAAGACATTTTGCTGGTCAATGGCATGGATTGGCCGGGCCACAAGCGGCAGAAATCGACTTTGCGTTTGTACCGCAACAATCGCAACGGATCTTTCACTAACGTTACTCGCGCCGCCGGCCTGGAACTCGAAATGTATGGGATGGGAGTGGCCATCGGCGATTACAACAACGATGGCTTCCCGGACATTTTTATAAGTTGTGTCGGACAGAGTTATCTTTTCCACAACAATGGCGATGGCAAATTCACCGACGTGACGCGCCCGGCCGGGCTTCTGAGCCACCAGGGCTTCAGTACCTCCGCCTTGTGGATCGATTACGACCGCGATGGTTTGCTGGATTTATTTGTATGCAACTACGTCCGCTGGTCGCCGGAGCACGATGTTTTTTGCAGTCTCGACGGCACTCATAAATCGTATTGCACTCCGGAAGCCTATCGTGGCAACACCTGCTGGCTCTTTCACAATCGTGGAGACGGCACATTCGAAGATGTCACCGCCACGAGTGGAGTCTTTGACAGCAGCTCAAAATCTCTCGGCGTGGCCATGTTTGATTACGACCAGGACGGCTGGCCCGACCTGCTGGTAGCCAACGATACCCAGCCAAATAAGCTGTACCGCAATTTGCGCAACGGAAAATTCAAAGATCTTGCCGTGGAAGCCGGGCTGGCCTTCAGCACCGAAGGCAAGGCCCGCGCCGGGATGGGCGTGGACACTGGCGATTTCGACAATTCCGGGCGGCCCGGCGTGGCCATCACAAATTTTGATAATGAAATGATTGGTTTGTATCGCGCAGTCTCGGCGACTGCCTACGATGACGTCTCACAAGTAAGCGGCATTGGCGGCCCATCTAAAAGCACCCTGGGCTTCGGCTGCGCTTTCCTCGATGTAAATCTCGACGGCTCCCTCGATCTCGCAGTCGCTAACGGCCACATTGACGAAACGGTGCGCAACATTCGCGGCAACGTCGGTTATGCGCAGCCTCCGCATCTCTTTCTCAATGGCGGTAATGGGAAATTTCGAGACGTCGCTGCCGAAGTTGGCGGTGGATTCGAAAAATCGAAAGTGGGACGTGGGCTGGCCTACGGGGATTTTGACGGCGACGGCGATCTCGACATTCTGATGACCACCAACAACGGGCCCGCGTATCTGTTTCGCAACGACCAATCGTCGGGCAATCGAAGCATCCGTTTTCGCCTGATCGGCACGAAGTCGAATCGCGATGCCATCGGCGCTTGTGTGCGTGTTTTTTGCAATGGGCAGGCTCAATCGCGCCTGGTGCACGGTGGCTCCAGCTATCTTTCTCAGTCGGAGTTGCCGGTCACTTTTGGTATCGGCAAACACGACAAAATCGATCGGGTTACCATCGATTGGCCCAGTGGCAGGAACGAAGAATTCAAGGATCTTGCCGCGGGGCGCTACGAATGCACCGAATCCAAAGGCATAAAAGCCGCACCTTGAGCTGGCCCTCCATTGGTTAAGGCCAGTTTTTCCAACAGAATGTAATGCCAAAACTTATTTCTACCCTAGTCTTTTTGCATTATTGTCAACAATTCGCGGTCGTTTTATAACGTTCTTACAGGACACCCCGCTTCCCGGTCGGCACTTGGCTGGCCCGGAGGCACCCCCAAATGCATCGCGGCCGGATGATCGAAGCCATCCGGCCGATTTTTTTATATGTTGAGGCGTGAGCGAAATCGCTGATTCCCGTTGGAGCGCGTATGACCTGGATCAAGACTGTTCGAATGGACGAAGACCAGCGCGTGAAGCACGCGATGGAATCCCAGCGGAAACTTTACCCTATTGAATACGCCACGCCCGTTGCGGTGGTTGACGGCGGGGGTGAAGCGGCCGGCATCGTGGCTTCGCATACGCTGCTGCCCGACGCTCTTTTCCATGCCTTCAGCACGTTTGGCGCTCTGATGTCTCCCGATTTACCACTGACGCGCCACCAACACGAAATGATCGCCACCATGGTGTCGGTCACCAACCGCTGCCACTATTGAATCGAGTCACACGCAGAGTTTCTGCGTCGCGTAACACTGAACGAAGAAATGGTTGAGGCGCTGAAACGGGATTACAACAGCGCGCCCATCAGCGAGCAGGATCGCGTGATGATCGATTACGTGGTGAAGTTGACGAAAGACGCCACGGAATGCAGCCCGGCGGACCACGTAGCCCTGCGCGCAGCAGGCTTTGACGATCGCGGAATTCTGCAAATCACGCTGATCGCGTCGTGGTTTAACTATATCAATCGCGTGGCGGACGCGCTGGGTGTCGGTCGCCCCGGATAGCGGTTTACGGTGTGTTCGGCAGGGGTTCTGTAGGAGTTTCAGACTTGTCCGTGGTGACTCGAACAGCCTCGATTTTCAATCCCTTATTCATATCGAAGCGTTGCTTTCGATCCAAGCTTTTCACGAATTCGCGAGTGGCCTTTCCAATCGCACCTCCGATACTGGACGCATCGATCTTGATAGTGCGGCCTTCCGGACCTGCTTTTCGATCTTCATATTTCAGTGTGACGTTGTAGGTATTCAAAATGATCTCCTAACTGCTAGTTAGTTGCCGGCTGGGTTATGAGATCGCGCTCGTTTGGAAAACGCGCTCGTTTTTACACCTGCTTTTACCCAATCATAATCCGTCGTTTCAGCAGGTTTTGGCAAGGCTATGGCAGCGATACCGGGATTCGAACCCGGATTTCGGCCTTGAGAGGGCCGCGTGCTAACCCTTGCACCATATCGCCACAGCGTCCATAAACTTTAACACCGCATACGGCGCGGTACAAAGGTCAACGAACTCCAGGATATTTGCTCGCGTTCGAACTTCTCTAGGCCACAGCTTTTTTGGTTTCCGCCCGAAACTTTGCCCATCGCTTCTTAGCCGCGCGGGCAATATTTCGTTTTCCGGCGTCGGATAACACCCGCTTCTTTATGGTGGTTACCTCGCGGCTGGCAGATCCACGCAACGATTTTCCTTCTGCCCGAATCTTTGCCCACCTCTTCTTGGCAGCCCTGATAATGTTTGCTTTTCCAGCCTCGGACAGTACCCGCTTTTTTACGGTCCGTAACTCGCGGCTAGCGGAACCGCCTAGCGCTTTTCCAGCCGTCCGCACACCTTCCAATTTTCTCTGTAGCTTGTATAGCTCTTTCTCGAGTTTGCGTTCTTCCCGTCTGATCGCAGCAATAATGTTCATTCATGCCTCCGTAACGCAATCTATCTCAAGTGGCTTTGCTCCACTAGTCGTACCTTCAAAGGGAAGTTACTCGGTAGGATCCACGACTGGAATGTTAGGGTAGCGGCAGCGGGAATTCCAGTAGCATTCTAGTAACCAGTAAAATCCCTGAGGTGAATTCAGGCAGCCTGATCATTCGATGTCGGACTAAACCGCGGGCACTCTCGCAGCACGGGACGAAGCGCAAAAAATTTATGTCTGCAAGGATCACATCGCAACGCCGGCAATCCCATCATTCGCGCCATGAGCGATAACGGGCCGGCCACATATTCGGGCGAGATCTTCTGCAGCTCCAGGTTGCCGCAAATTCCGCAACGCGCATAACGCACATTCCGCAGGGCCACCGAGCGTGCGTGAAAGCGCTTCTCGCACTGTGGGCAACGCCAGGGAACAATTCCACCCATGGACAGCACATAGTCGATGAAGTTGCGGCGCCGGGAACGGCGGCCACCACCGGAATGGCAAGCAGGACAGATCATTACGTTCGATCTAAAATATCAAAATTAATGATATTTTTATTTTATAATTTAAAAATCACCGGAAGTTGCTGCCTGTCGCTACAGTAGCACTCGGAGCTGCAATGGCCAATTACACTGATGAACACGCTCGCGCGGGCGTCAATGCCCGTCTGCCGGACCTTGAAACGTGGCCAAATCAGTTTCCGGGCTACATTATCACCACGCGTTTTCCGGAGTATTCTTCGGTCTGTCCCAAGACAGGGCTGCCGGATTTCGGAACCATCACCATTCGCTACATGCCCGCCAAGGAATGTTTGGAGCTCAAGGCTCTCAAGATGTACCTACTGGCTTACCGTGATTTGGGAATTTTTTACGAGAACNCCGTGAATAAGATTCTTCGNGACATAGTAAAATCGACTCGCCCCAAGTGGTGCATAGTTCGAGGCGAGTTCACACCGCGCGGNGGTTTGACTACCTCGGTGGTAGCTCGCTGGCCGGCTTCCGCATTCGCGCGGCGGCGTGGCGTGCGATAATATTTCAGAGTGCAGGCCCCGCGCATGATTCCGGCATGGACAGGCGGCCGGGCACAGGCCATAATTTCCGGCGAACCCTTCCTGAGGGTAACGCATCCGAGTAAATTGACCGAGGAGGCTGAATGAGTATTTCTCCAAACGTACCGAGCCCACAGGAAACCTACCATTACGAGAGTCCGGGAACGCCGCGCTGGATCGCCGTGTTGTTCGTGGTGCTCTTTGCCGGCTTGGCGGTTCTTGCCTACGTAGGGCATTCGCAGCAATCGCGGCTGGAGCAAGACCTGTCGCGTCAGCAGGAGCAGAACAAGGTGCTGTCTGCGCAGTTGGAACAGGCTAACTCCCGATTGGCCGACCTTAAGGGCCACCTGGAAGTGACCGAGCAAAAAGTGGGTATGACCCGCTCCGAGTTGGCGCAAGCGCGCAGCCGCTCCGAATCCATTCGCAAGGAGCAGCAAGTTTCGGATCAGAAGCTGAGCACCCAGCTTTCTCAGGTTAAGCAGGAAAGCGATGAAAAAATCCTTTCCGTGGCTAGCGAGGTCGGTGGCGCGAAGAAAGATATTGAAAGCACCAGAACGGACCTGGAGGCCACCAAAGGGAAGCTCGAACGCGCGACTGGCGACATGGGCGTGATGAGCGGCCTGATTGCTCACAACCGCGATGACCTGGAAGAGTTGCGGCGCCGTGGCGATCGCAACTATTACGAGTTTACGGTGCAGAAAAGCAAGACTCCGCAGCGCGTTGGTCCGGTGCAAATGGCCTTGAATAAGGCCGACCAGAAAAAGTCCCGGTACACGGTTACGGTTTTTGCTGACGACCGCTCCATCGAGAAGAAAGACAAGACNGCCGGAGAACCGGTGCAGTTTTACATGCGCGGCGCCNCACGAATGGCTCCCTATGAGATCGTGGTGTTCGACGTGGGCAAGAATCAAATCAAGGGTTATCTATCTACACCCAAGGACACCGGAGGCGCGCCTGCCGCGACTCCCGCAGCCACTCCCGCTTCGGCAGCGGCTAAACCGTAAGCCTGACGCATTGTTATCTTGAAGCCCTGCTTCGCGTAGTAATACTCGCGACGCAGGGCTTTTGGTTTTTAGGACGTTGCATTAGCCTCGCAGTTACTATTTAGCATCAGCTTGGGAGCCTTCATGAACGTCATGCAGAAACATTACTGGCTGCTGACAGCCTCGATTTTCTTTCTGGGGGCAAATGCCGCCTGCGCGCAAGCACCGCTTGAGCCTGCGCAGATGCCTGCTAACACCACGTTTTATTTTGTGTGGCGTGGACAACCGAACGCCGAACTTAAAAAGACAAATTCTATTGCGGCACTTTGGGATGATCCGGGATTTGCTCCGGTGCGGTCTTCAGTCATCAACGCGATACTGAAAAACTCTGAGGAGAAACCGACGGAGAATCGGCTGACGCGCCAACAAATCGAGGAATATGCTTCCCTGCTGGAAAATGCGTTTGTTCTCGGCTATCTGAGCGATCCTCAAAAGAAGCGGGCTGAGGCCTCCGATGATTCTTCAGCCGCAAAGACTTGGAATGGAATGTTCTTTGTTTACGATCGCACCGGAAAAGAGGCCATTCTATCTAAAGCGGTTCTGAGCTTGCGTTCGAGTGAAAAAGAAACTCCGCAAGTCTCGCAAATAACCATTGCCGGCGTCCCAGTGCTAAAAGTGCAGCGCAAGACCGGTGTGACTTACTGGATGGAACATGGCAAATATGCGGCGAGTGCTAACGAGCCCGCGGTATTGGAAGAAATTCTCAGCCGCCTTGCCGGAAAAGCGTCTTCCTCGGCAGCTCTCACAGATTCCCCGGCCTACAAAGAAGCCCATTCCGTTCTCGGTTCGGGGCAGGTCGAATTTTTTCTGCGTGTCCCGGATTTGAAAAATGTTGCGCCCGAATCAGCGGCTGGCGGTTTCCAGGTGCGCCCGATGGTTGAGGCGCTCAAGCTGGACTCGATTCATTCATTTTGCGGCCGCGTGTTGATGGAAGCCGCAAAGACGCGGGTGCAAGCTGTCGCCCTAGGAGACACCGCGCCAGGCTCTTTGTTTGATATTTGGGATAAAGGGTCGGCAGCGCCCGCGTCATTAAACTTTGTACCTGCCGACGCTGTTTCCTACTCGAATACGCAAATTAATCTGAACGGCTTGTATGACCTAGCCAAACGGGTTGCAGCATCCATTTTGCCGCCCGGCCAGCAGGGCAATATTAATATGCTCGAAATGATGGCTCAGGCTAAGTTGGGCCAGTCTCTCACCAGCGCTCTCGCGCTGTTCACCGGCGAATTCGCGTCTTTGCAAACTAGCCCATCGCTCGATAATAACAAACAAATTTATCTGATCGGCATTCGTGACAAACCCGGAGCGGTTAAGCTGATCCACACGCTGTTCAGCGATAAAATTAACTCCGAGCACGCCGAAGGCGACATCGCTTTCATGAAAATTTCCACGGGAGGCTCATCGAGCGCTGCCGGAACGGCGCAGTGGGATTTTTATCACGTGGCGGCAACTTCGGATTACCTTGTAATTGCTCCGCGTCTGGAGGCCGTTCGCGAACTGCTGGCCAAGCACTCTCAAGGCGCGGGCGCAGGCCTTGCCACCGCTCCCGGATTCCAGGCCGCGCGCGCACAATTTCCGGCCACCATCAATGGGCTGGGTTACTTCGATTTTCGCAAAGTGGATTGGCAAGCATTCAAAGCCCGCTTGATCGCCGAAGCAAACAAGACGCCCACAGCTAAACCTTCACCGAACGGTGGCAAGTCTGCCGCCACACCGACCCCGTCATGGATGCTGGACGTAAATCCAGAGGTCTTCGCTCGGCATCTTCACGTGGCTTCGAGCGCTTCCTGGAAGGATGCGCAGGGATTGCATTTCGACGAGTGGATCGAATAAAACGCTGGGATGATTTCGTTTCGTCGTCAACGCCTTGGTGTTCTTTGTATTTTGATTTTTTCCAGCTTGCTACGCCCGCAGCAGCTGGTCTCGCAAGAACCAGCAATCGCACCGCCTCTTGCCAACGTGCAGCAGCCGCAACCCATTCGCGTTAGCGTCGATAGGGTGAGCGTCGGCGTGCTGGTAACCGATCCGTCCGGCAAATTCGTCGAAGGCCTTCAGCGAAACAATTTTCATATCTTCGACAACGGAGTGGAACAACCGATTACCGATTTTCTGAATGTGGAAGAGCCCGCCCAGGCTCTTGTGCTCATTGAAGCTGGTCCTGCCGTGTATCTTCTGGAGGGCAGCCACCTACGGGCCGCTCAGGAGTTCTTAAGCGGTTTGTCGCCTGACGACCGCGTGGCGGTCGTGAAATACGCCGATACTCCGCAGGGACTGGTCGATTTCACTGCCAACAAGCAATCCGTCGCGGCGGCGTTCGACGGTCTCGGTTTTAATCTGGGTTTCGGTTCGTTGAATTTATCGGCGAGCCTGTCAAAAGTTCTGGACTGGCTATCATCCTCGCCGGGCAAAAAAACGATCGTTTTGCTTTCGACCGGAGTAGATACTTCCTCCACAAAACAGATTCAGGATTTACTTAACCGCTTGCAGACCAGCGATGTGCGAATTCTGGCCGTCTCGCTAACTGGCGATTTGCGAAATCCGGCGCCAGCAGCCAACAAGAAGAGGTCGCCATCTCCAAAGGTGGCACTCACTTCGCAGCAATTCGCCGAGGCGGACATGCTTCTTCGGCAGATCGCAGAAACGACTGGCGGGCAGGCATATTTCCCTGCTAATTCGAACGAACTTTCAGCGGTATTTGCGCAGATCGCTCAAATTGTTCGCCACGAATTCAGCTTGGCGTTTATCCCTCCGGCCCACGACGGAGCTATTCATTCGTTGGAAGTACGGGTGCTCGCTGAGTCAGGCCAGCCTGCCAGGCAATCCGCCGCTGGTTTGGCAAACTATCGTGTGGATTGTCGGCGCGCGTACGTCGCGCCGAGNCCGACAACCCCTTGACCTACAAATAATCCTTCATGGTGTTAGCCATGACACGCAGTCTCTCGTCCACCAGGGCGAAAACCGTGCCATCCTCGAATTTGCCCTGGTCGTCGCGCGTGCCCGCCGTCCTGCCGGTCAAAATTTCAATGCCTTGCTCGACTTTTTCTACCGGCCAAATGTGGAATTTGCCGGCCGCCACCGCGTCCAAAATATCTTCGCGGAGCATCAAGTCTTCAACGTTGGATGCGGGTATCATCACGCCCTGGCTGCCGGTTAGCCCCTGGATACGGCACACGCCGAAATATCCTTCAATTTTTTCATTCACTCCGCCGATGGCTTGAATGTCACCCTGCTGATTCATTGACCCGGTCACCGCGATGTCTTGCCGCAGCGGTAATCCGGAGAGCGCCGACAGCAACGCATACACTTCCGTGGAGCTGGCACTGTCGCCATCCACGCCGGAGTAGGACTGTTCGAAACAAATACTGGCAGCCAACGAAAGTGGCGAATCTTGTGCAAAGCGAGTGCGCAGAAACCCAGAAATAATATGTACACCTTTGTCGTGGAACCGGCCGCTGAGGTTCGCTTCACGCTCAATATTGATGAGTCCGGCCTTGCCCAAGGCTGCGGAAGCGGTAATCCGCACGGGCTTCCCGAAGGAATACCCGCCAATTTCCAGCACACTCAGGCCATTCACTTGCCCGACGCGTTCGCCGGAAACGTCGACGAGCAACGTGCCTTCCTCGATCATTTCACGCACGCGCGTTTCGATCAGGTTGTGGCGCTCGACTTTTGAAGCCAGAGCGCTGCGCACATGGGCGGCGCGGACTACCGTCTCTCCTGCCGCCATGGCCGCGTAGTGGGCCTCGCGAGCCAGGTCCGCCATGTCCACAAATCGCGCGGTAACCTTATTGCGCCGCCCGGCCTGGCGTACCCCGTATTCCAGCATCGCCGCGAAGGCCCCGCGATCAAACGGAAATAAATTTTCCTTTTCGCACAGCGCGCGTAGCCGGCCGGCATATTCCGCGATGACGCCGTCGCTCATATGCATTTCTTCGTCGAACTCCACGCGTACCTTGAAAATTTTGCGAAAATCTTCTTCGTACTGATACAAGACTTCGTACAGCTCGCGATCGCCAATTAAAATTACTTTCACGTCGAGTTGCACGGCTTCCGGTTTTAGCGCGCTGCCGCCAAAGGGATAAAACATTTCCAGCGGCTGAATTTCCAAGCGGCTGTGATTCAGCGTGCGTTTCAAAGCGCGCCACACGCCGGTCTCCGAAAGGGCTTCCAGCGAATACATAATCAAAAAGCCGCCGTCCGCGCGCAGCAAAGATCCGCCGCGCAAATCCATAAAGTCACTCGTCCAGCCGCCACGTGCGTCGTACGCACGTTGAATCGTGCCGAAAAGATTCGCGTAGGTAGGCGTGGTTTCAAAAATCACGGGCGAAGTATCTTCATCCCCGTGCGCCAAGATCACATTTACCCCGTAAACACGAAACGGATCGCGTTCCGTCAACCCCGGCAACTTCGGTAAACCGTCCGGAGGCTCGCCACCGGCTTCCGTTTCGCTTTCGCCTTCACGCTCCTTGAAGGGCCCCAGATTATCCAGTAAGTGATGCCGCACTTCTTCCAGATACTCCGCCACCCCAGTGCCCGGATATTTTTCTTTCAGCTCTTCGATGGCGCCGTCCACCAGAACTGAGGCAGCTTCCTGCTCTAGATAGCTCAACTCGCTGGCCAATTCACGGGAGAGGGTGAGCGTCTTGCGGTACACCACCGTGAACTCCTGCCGGAACTGCTCGTATTTGCGCTCGATGGCCTCCGCTACTGGTGATTCCAATTTTCCTTCGTGCACCATCTTGGAAATATCTTCGATGGGCACCATCTGTCCTTCCAGCACTGGGAAAATTTCGGGCAGCGCTACGGCGCCCACCTGCATGTGTCCCAGCGCGAATTGTTCACGCGCAATACGGCGCGTGAAATCGTCCATCAGCTCTTTCTCACGGACCGTAAAGCGCTCTACGATTCGTCCTTTCTGGCGCTGGAATGGTTCGCCTTCGAAGACCTGCGGAATGCGCCGGCGCAAAAAATCAATCCCCGCCTGCATGTCCTTCTTGAATCCGTTGGCTTGTCCGCGGGCCAGCGACAGGAGCCGCGGGCGATCGGCGATTTTGAAATTATTTACGTAACAGCGGTCCAGAGATTTTTTAGTTCGGGGATGCAACTTCTCGATCATGCTGGCGATGGTTCCACCGCGGCTGGTTCCCGCCAGACCGCAAACAAATACGTTGTAGCCGGGTGCGGATAGTTCCACGCCCATTTTGAGCGCCCGCAGCGCGCGCTCCTGGCCGATGAACCCTTCGCGCAATTCGGCCTGTGCGGTGGTTTCAAAGGGAATTCGCGACAGGTCGCAACGCCACCGCAATTTCGCCGGAGGCAATTCCTCATGCCGCGGCACGGTCTTCATGTCCTTGGAAGTCATCGGCGGGGTACTCTAGCATACCGACACGCAGGGCGAGCGTATTTTGGGTTTTGCAGTTGAGTACTCGGTTAGGAGTTCTCGACTTGCGGGAGCACAAGTTCGTTAGTTCGCGAAGCCGCCAAATCTTCGCGGTGCATCATGTGCACGCGGAACACACCCATGGCGGCGGCCACAATCGCCGGCCCGACCACCAGGCCGAGCAGCCCGAATACCGAAAGTCCTCCGAGTACGCCAATGAATAGGAGCAGCTCATTTAGTTGCGTGCGGTTACGCAATAACAATGGGCGCACGATGTTGTCGGCTATGCCCGCCACCGCGCCGCAAATGATCATTATGGTGAGGGCTTTTCCCCAATGTCCGCTGAATCCCAGCCAAAGCGCGGTGGGCAGCCAGATCAACGCCGAGCCGACCACCGGCACGAGCGAGAAAAAGGCGATTACCACACCCCAGAAAACCGGGGACTGTAGGCCGGTGACCGCAAACGCCGTCCCGCCCAAAAATCCCTGGATGCCCGCCACGAGAAGTCCTACTGCCACACTCGCGAAGATCAGCTCCTTGGATTCCATGAGCATTTCTTCCTGTATGGTGCGGTCAAATGGAAACAAGTGTTTTATAGCTCGCACTACGTCGTGCCCGTCGCGAAACATAAAAAATAGCGCGAATACCAGGATGAATAACGCGACAAAGAAACTCACCAGATTTTTGACCAGCGCTCCGAATTTGCCGGCCAGGAAGGTCGCGACTTTTTCGGCGCCTTGCCGCAAGGGCTCGGAAAAATCGGTAGACTGCCATGCCTCGGGGAGCTCCGCGCGCACCCGCGCCACTAGCTCGCTGGGCAGTTCGCGTTCAGGATTCATGAGCGTTGTCTGCAATCTTGCGGTGGCATCAATGGCCTGTTTGGCGGTGTACGACAGCACTACCAGGGTTGGTGCGATGAGCAGCACCGTCACTCCAACGGTGCTGAGTATGGCCGCGTAGTTGGGCCTGAGGCGCTTCGCCAACCGCTCGTGCACCGGATAGAAAAATATCGCCAGCACCGCTGACCACGTCAAGGGCACCAGAAACGGCTCAAAGATCAGATACACCACGTACCCGAGCAGCAACAACGCTCCGTACGAAAGTACGTTGGTGAGGCGCTCGCTGGTGGTGGTCACCGTGTAGGGGACAGTCTTCATGCGGGGTCTATTCTGCCGCAATTTGGGGGGAACTGGTTACTTGATGCCAACCTGCTCGATCAAGCGCAAAACATCCTCATGAGTTACGTCGTATACCGGGCGCACATCTTCCTCTTCCAGGCGCTCTCTCAGGTAATCCGCGGCGATAAAGCTGGCCTCGCGATCCGTCAAATCGCGTCCGCTACGCTCCCGAAATTTTACGAAGGCGGTATGCGCCAGACCTACCATCACGACGTCGCCGTCGACAAAAAATTTGGTATCGATGGTGTCGCTGTGGCGCGTGGCGATGCCGTTCCACAGGTACGAAAATCGGCATTCATAGCCGTGCCCGGTCAGCTTGGAAGTGACTTCGAAGGCGCCAACAAATTCTTTCATCGCGCCGGTGTTTGCTAATACTGGACGTGTGGTCACGCGTTCTCCAAATCCCTGAATTCTGCTATTTGATCGTTCTTCTATATACTCCGAACTGCTAGGGCACCGGCCGGCTGTTACCGTGACGCGGCCGAGGCGGTTTCTACCTGCGTGTAATTACGGATAGCCGCTGCCACTCCGGCGCCTTCGGGAATCCCCAAGCCGAGTTCCAGCATTATTTTTTCCAGCGCCGCCAGGAAAAGCAGCACGTTGTTTTTCTGGCTGCAGTATCCCATCAGGCCCACGCGCCAAATTTTACCCTTCAAGGGCCCCAGGCCGCCGGCTATTTCAATATTGAATTCATCCAACAGTTGGGTGCGCACGCGAACGTCGTCGATGCCCTTTGGAATCATTACCGCCGTCACCGTGGGCAATCGCTCCGCCGGATTCTTAACCAGCAGCTCAAGTCCCATGGCTTCCAACCCGGCGATGAGCGCCAGCTGATTCGTGCGATGCCGCTCCCACCGCACCGCTAAGCCCTCCTGCATCACGATGCGCATGGCTTCCCGCAATCCATAAATCAGACTGATCGGCGGCGTGTGATGATAGAGCCGTTCTTTGCCCCAATAATTCATGGCGGTGGTCAAATCGAAATACCAGCTTTGCACCTTCGTCTTTCGTGTGCGCAGCACTTCTTCGCCGCGCGCGCTGACGGTAATGGGCGACATTCCCGGTGGGGCGCTGATGGCCTTTTGCGTTCCGCTGAAGCATATATCCACGCGCTCGTTATCCACGTGCAGCGGCACAGCCGCCAACGATGCCACGGTGTCCACCACCAGCAACGCGCCCAGTTCGTCCGCCACTTTTCGAAAATCGGCAAGTTGCGTTAAGACGCCTGATGACGTTTCCCCCTGCGCCAGCCCAATAATTTTAATTTTTCTGCCCTTACCCGCGCGGCGCACATCTTCGGCATCCACGGTATTCCCGTAGGGGGCCTCCACTTTGGTGATTTTCGCGCTGGTACGTTGAGCAATCTCGTACATGCGATCGGAAAAAAGACCGTTCACCGCGACAATGCCTTCATCGCCTTCTTCTAATGTGTTTAGCACGGAGGCTTCGATGCCGCCAGAGCCGGACGCCGAAAGCGGCATCGTCAATCTATTTTCGGTTTGAAAAACCTGGCGCAGCAGCAGCTGTGTTTCGTCCATGCAGGTCTTGAACCAGGGATCGAGGTGTCCCACTAACGGCGTGGCCATTGCACGGTACACGCGCGGGTCAATTGAGGACGGTCCCGGCGTCAGCATCAACCGCACCGGGGGATTCAATTCACCAACTGTTTGCGTCATGGCTTGTCCTTCTAATCGTGCAGTGATGGGGGCACCCGATGGCGCTCTTGAGGACTTAGAAGCGCGGCCGGAAGGTCAATTTTCGCCCATATCGCCGCCAGGGCGCAACCGACAAATTGGCTGCTCAAACGCCAGGATGCTGGTCAAACTTTAGTCCGCTGCGCGGGCGTCAGGATTTGCGAAGGTGATCGAGTAAGGCGAAGAGAAATACCGCCACGATGGCGTTAACGACCGCGGCGGCTGCAAGATGCATCGTGAACCAGACACTGGACTGGGCGAGAAGGATTCGGCGCGTGAGGAGCACGATGCCCTGATGCAGCCCGAAGAAGATGATGGTGAGAGCAAAACGCGCAGCGGGATGTTCGGTGTCCAGGCGCGCTCCGATGGAAGAGGCCAGATAACCGATGACGGTTTTGGCGATGCCGTAGAGACCTAGGGGAACGGTGGGACCGCTAAGACTGTCCTGCAGCAATCCGATGATCATACCCAGAAGGAGACCGGTGGAGGGATTACGACGGCTCAGGCCAAAATAAATGGTGATCAACAAAGGCAAATCGATCATCGCGGCTTTCGCAAAATAAACGGGAACGAAGGCCTGAAACATCAGGGCGAGCAGGGTGGCGCCAACGATGGCTCCGCCACGAAACTTATGCACCTCGATGTGCGATTCCATGTTGCGAATGTCGAAGGCGTCGTTCATTCGGGTTTCACCGCCGCCGCTGCGTTAGTAGAGGTTGGAACTGCAGCCGAGGAGACGGGTGCCGGAGCAGGCTTCGCGACAGTTCCGCTGACCGGCGACTTAGCGGCCTCCGCAGCTGGCTTGGTGGCGACGCTTGCGGAAGGCTTTGCGGTTTCCGTTTCCTGATTCAATTGGAGCGGCTGAAGGGTAAGAAGAACAATCACTTCTTCCAGGCGCTCGAGATGCGCCGATGGGCGAATGCGAATGCTCTTAAAAGGATTACCGGGCTTGATATCGGTAATGGTTCCGATGGGGAGATCGCGCGGAAAAATTTTGTCCATGCCGCTGGTTACTACGCGTTCTCCCACACTTACCACGTCGTCGTTAGCGACGTACTTCATGACCAGCAGCGGTTCGCCAGCACCGCCAACCGGACTTTGCACACGAGAGTTGCCGAGCATGGCCCCCACGCCGCTGTCTTTATCGGTTAGCAGGAGGACTTCCGAGGTGTTGTCGTAAACCTCCACAACCTTACCGACCACGCCTTCGGGGGTGATTACGCCCATATTTTTCTTGATGTGATCCTTCGAGCCACGGTCGAGCATGATAGTGGCACTGGCGGTTCCGGCGCTGGTAGCAATCACGCGCGCGCCAAGCATGGGTACGCTCTCATGGGATTTGTGAAAGTTGAGCAGCAACGCCAAGCGATCCGCTTCGATCGCTTTGCTTTGGAGTTGAGTGACCTTTATTTTGAGGTCGTCGTTTTCGCGGCGAAGCTGTTCATTTTCCCGGGAGGCGTTTTGCAGCGCGAAATAGTGACGCCAGGCCTCACGCAAGTGCCCGATACCATGATTGCCGGCCCGCTCAAAGGGAGAGAAGGCGCCGACGGTCCAAACGCGAATCAAACGGCCTTCGGAGTCGCGCTTGATCTGCAGGGCCAGCAATAAGATTTGCAATAGCACAACGCCGGCAAGCAGGAAGATGGATTTGTGACGAGAAGGTATACCGGCCATGTGGTTTAGCTGATCAGAATTGCTTTCGAAAGATCAAGGCCTCAAATTTTCCTTTTTAAATCGCATCGCCATCGGCCTTCGTTACGATTCCTTACACGAAAAAACATCGTTTTGGCCGCTGGCCCTAAAAACAGGGCCTGGGCCCAGGGAATATCAATCGATGCAAACCTGGCGCAGTAAGCGGAAATCGCTCAACATCTTTCCGGTGCCGAGCACCACGGATGCCAGCGGATCATCGGCGATGGAAACGGGCAAGCCGGTTTCCTCACGGATGCGCTTGTCGAGATTCTTTAGCAGCGCGCCGCCCCCGGTAAGCACGATGCCACGGTCGCTGATGTCGGCGGAGAGTTCGGGCGGGGTACGCTCGAGGGCCACGCGCACAGCGTTCAAAATGGTGGCCACGCATTCAGACAGGGCTTCGCGAATTTCGCTGTCATCGATGGTTACCGTGCGGGGCACGCCCTCAATAAGATTGCGGCCTTTGACTTCCATTGTTAACGGTTTTTCGAGCGGGTAGGCCGAGCCGATTTCCATTTTGATTTGTTCGGCGGTGCGCTCACCAACGAGCAGGTTGTACTTGCGCTTTAGATATTGCATGACGGCTTCGTCCATTTCGTTGCCGGCGACGCGGACGGAGCGTGAATAGACGATGCCGCTCATGGAAATGACCGCGATGTCAGTGGTACCGCCGCCGATGTCCACCACCATGTTGCCGGAGGGCTCTTCGATGGGGAGGCCTGCGCCAATAGCGGCGGCCATGGCTTGTTCCACCAAATAAACTTCGCTGGCGCGCGCCCGATAAGCGGAGTCCTGCACGGCGCGCTTTTCTACCGGGGTAATTTCGCTGGGCACGCCGATTACGATGCGCGGGTGAACAAGCACGCGGCGATTGTGCGCTTTCTGAATGAAGTAGGTAAGCATCTTCTCGGTAACTTTGAAGTCCGCGATGACGCCATCTTTCATGGGCTTGATGGCCACAACGTTGCCAGGAGTCCGGCCAAGCATGTCTTTGGCCTCGCGGCCGACAGCGACGACTTCTCCGGTGGATTTGTTGATTGCTACGATGGAAGGCTCGTTGACGACAATGCCTTTGCCGGCAGAGAACACCAGCGTGTTCGCGGTGCCAAGATCGATAGCGAGGTCGGAGGAAAATAAACTGAAAACCGACCTTAAATTGTAACCGTTCTTATTCATTCCCCCGTCTCCCGTGAAAAAATTCCATGGCCGCTAAAACAATCAAGCTTGCAACACCCTGCCAAACGCTTTTATTTTCTGCCTATCCGTACGGCAACGCAAAAAAGGGTTGAACCGATGCTTGTGCCACGATTCGCTAGAAAATCCAAATCTTACTTAGGCACCACGATGGAGACCTGCTGCTGCGCGGTGCCTCCACGGCGGTTCGAACCAATAATAGAGATGGTATGCTGCCCGGGCTCCAATGGCTCGGTGAAATGCCGGAACTGGCCATCGGGCGCGATATTGGGCACAGACTGGCCGTTGACGATGAGCGCGGCTCCCGGCTCAGTACGGCCGACGATTTCGGCCACGCGGCCGTGAAGTTGAGTGCCCTCGATTTCTAGCATCATGTCCTGCGATTTGCCTTGAGCCACCAAAGTGAACTGAAACGTCTCGCTGACTTCGCTGGTTTCCTTCTTGGTGTTCTGAGCAGTGACATTCCAGAAATACTCACCGGGATCGAGGCCGATAATGTCCGCGGAGGTGCCGGAAACTTTGGCTTGTTTGACGATGGTGCGGAAAGATGTGGTGGCGCTGAGTCGCACGGTGTAGGAGACTGCGTCCTCGACGGGCTTCCACACAAAATGGACCGGCGAAATTTTAGGTTTCTCGTTGATGATTGGCGCAAGATTCAGCGGCTCCACGAGAGAGGGCGGCGCGAGAACGTTGGATCGCTGAATAGCGCCGCCGGTCGGGAAGCTGGCTTTTTCCCATTGGGTCAGCTCAATTTTCTGATCGCCGCGCTGCACTTCCGCCGAACCGGTGGAAACCACGATTTCATGATTGTTGCTCTGCGGATCGTTCTTGACGGATGCACGGCTATTCTGCCGGAGTTGGGCGCTAGCATCCTCGACATTGACGGCCGCCTTGGAATCGGGCGAACTCCAATTGGGGGTAGCGAGATCGACGGACCCGGTGCTGATGCGCATGGCCACGCTAGTGGGTTTGTTGCTGGCCATGGAATTCTCTTCCACGGTCACGAGCGTGTCGGACTTGACGGTATACGTAGTGCCGTCTGCAAAGGTTATGCGCGCGGCGCTGTCAGAGCCGGTTTGCACGAAATCGCCCTTGTCGAGGGTGGTTTTATAGTCGGCCGTCACCCACTGGACGGAGTTCACTTTTTTAATTTGAACTTTACCATCTAGATTCACGAACTTGGCTTGCATCTGGGAGATGGACAAGTTTTCCGTGTCGGGTGTGGAGATGGCGTTGGAAGCCTTGTGGTACACCGTGGAGTAAAGGTCGGGGGAGATGAGGTATACGACGCCAAGAATTACGCCGAGGATAAGCAGCACGTAGACGATAACGGTCTTATAGGTGACCGCGGTCCAATAAACCTGTACGCGCGGCTCCGGCCTGGAAGCCGGGGCGTGTTTCGGGTCAATGGGTGCTTGTACGCTCACGAGATCAGCTGTTCATGCTCCAATTTTAAAATCTAGCACAGCGATTTGAGCGCCGTTCAACTGGGCTGGCAGGTCGTAGTCAAACTGCAAATAGCGAATGCGCACATGTCGGAGAACGCCAATCAAAATTTGTATTCTGGGCAACCTTTTAAGCGAGTATTACCCGCGCGGAAGTCGATTAACCGCGATTGTCATTGAGGGCAGCGGCTGTATCTCCTATAATTTGGTGTTTGTCTGTTGACGGAGGAAACTGATCGGATGGCTAGAGATTCAGATAACCGGAAACTTGGGTACCGCATATTCCTGGGCGTGGTAGTGCTGGTTCTCGGCGGGAGCATGCTGCTTTACCTGGTGCCTCAAACACCCGGAACTGGCGAGGCCGCCACTGATACTGTGGCTAAGGTGGGGGATCAATCCGTCACCCTTGGAGAAGTACGCCAGCAATTGGCGCAGATCGAGCAACGAAATCAAGTGCCCAAACCGCTGGAGTCGCTGTACGCACGCCAGATCCTGAATCAACTGGTATATGAGAAGGAATTAGAATACGAGGCCAAGCGGCTGGGTATAACGGTCACTGACCAGGAGCGCGCGGACCGCATCAAGCAATATGTGCCCGGAGCGTTCGTCAACGGGACATTTGTAGGCCTGGACCGTTACGCGGCGGAAGTGCAGGCGCGCTTTCAACTCACCGTGTCGGTATTCGAGGAGTTGATCCGGCAAGGATTACTGGAGGAAAAGTTTCGCAAGCGCGTGACTGATGGAATCAGCGTAGGGCCGGGCGAACTACAGGACGAATTCCGTTACAAAAATGAAAAGATAAAAGTGAACTATGTGGTGATCAATCCCGAAGAGCTAGCCGCGAAGATCAATCCTACCGACGCGGAAATTAAAGCGGAGTACGAAAAAAACAAGTCGCGCTACCAGGTACCTGAGATGCGGGTGGTGCGCTATGCACTGCTGGACACCACGCAAATGCGGCGGAACATCCAGGTCTCTGACGATCAATTAAAGGTACAGTATCAAAAGAATATTCAGCAATACCAGGTGCCAAATCGCGTCCATGTGGAACACATTTTGTTCATGACTGTGGGTAAGACCGACGCGGAAGTCGACGAGATCAAGAAAAACGCCGAAGACGTGCTGAAACAAGCAAAGAAGGGCGGGAAATTCGAAGACCTGGCTAAAAAATATTCAGAAGATCCGGGCTCGAAAGAAAAGGGTGGTGACCTGGGCTGGCTAATTCAGGGACAAATCCCGGAATTTGAAAAGACCGCATTCGGACTGGATAAAGGGCAAATATCGGATCTGGTGAAAACTCAGTATGGCTTTCACATTATCAAGGTTTTGGATAAAGAAGCCGCACGAACGAAGACTTTCGACGAGGTGAAGGACTCGTTGCGCGCTCCATTGGTATTGCAACAGGCCGACCAGCAGGCAGCCGACGCCGCGGATCGACTGGCGAAGACCATACGTCAATCGAACAAAGTGTCGCTGGACGATTTGGCGAAGCAATACCAGCTGACAATCTCTCAGACGCGGCCCATTAGCGCGACCGATCCGGTGCTGGAGTTGGGAAATTCCAAAGAAGTGAAGGACGCGATCTTTCGGCTGCGGCAAAATGAACTGAGTTTACCTATCCGTACGGACCGCGGTTATGTGGTCTTGTCAGTGCAACAGATCGCCCTGGCACACCAAGGCTCGCTGGAAGAGGTTCGTGAGCGAGTGGTGAACGATTTGAAGCAAGAAGAGGCCGGCAAGCTGGCGAAGGCCAAGGCGGAAGAACTGGCCAAGCGTGTAAAAACGGGAGAGAAGTTTGAGGCGGCCGCGAAGGCTTTGGGATTGGAAGCCAAAACCAGTGATCTCATCTCCCGCAATGACTCCATTGCAGGAGCGGTCAGCGGAAAACAGCTTGGCGCAGCGTTTCAGTTGAAGCCGGGTGACGTGGGCGCGCCAGTGAACCTCGGAGCGAATTGGATCGTCTACAGGGTGGAGTCGAAAGAGGAACCAAATCCGAGTGACTTTGAGAAACAAAAGAAGAGCCTANCTGAGCAATTGCTCCAGACCAAGCGGAACGTGGCGTACGAAGCGTTTAAAACGGCTCTGGACACCCGGCTGAAGCAAGAAGGCAAAGTTAAGCTGATGACCAACAAGATGGCCGGCTTTGGAAGTCTAAGCTAGCTAAAGCTATTATTTTCTTATATTTATAGAAGAACACCTACGTTGACGGGTGCTCTTGCCTTTACCATTCCGCCAAGATACCCTAGTGGTGTCCCTACCACATATTTTTGCAACAAAGCCGCCGTCCGTTGTGGCTGACGCTCGCGGCCTTAGGGCACGGGGTCTAGAAAGCAGTGAAAAACAGAATTACGGCCCGCGCCGCGACGGTGCGGAACAACTACCGTTGCAGCATGGAAAAAAACCAATCCGGGAAGTATTGCGTGCGCATCCAGGTACGTTATCCACGACATGCATGGTCCCTGGAGGTATTTTTTCTGGCTTCCTCGTTCAATCGCGCGATGACCAAGCTCGAGGAGTCGCTGGATTTTCTGCAACGGAACGAGGAAAAGTTGTGGTTCTGGGGTGTGGATCGCGCCGAAGACATGGGTTTCTCCGCGGAGTTTTTACGGGAAGCGGGACTAAAGCTGGATCGTCGCAGCGAATTCCCACGTAAAGCCACAAATCTTACCGTCGAGCCTGAATTGGAAGTGCCGGCGTTTGCGCTGGGCCCCATGCGCCGGGGGCTGGCAGAGTCTGTGGAACCTCCCCGGGTGCAAGCCTCGGGCGACTGAGCCTCATTACATCCTTCTCCCGCTTGCCGACCTTCACTCCTCCCTTACCTCCGATTGCCGACTGACTGCACGCTCTCCTGTATTGACTTAAATCCTCACGAAGTACATGCTGCCGCCGCATCCATGCCTCCGAAACTCTGAAGCGGGTAGCCAGAGGATAGAAATGAAAAAGAACTTTCGTTTGGCGATGTTAATAGCGTTGTTCCTGGGGTTCGGTCTTGTCAGCACGTCATACGGCAAGGCCTTACAGCAATCCACACAATCCACGGACCAGTCGCAAAGTGACTCAACCGCCAAAAAGGAGAAGAAGAAGAAAAAACCTGTCGCGGACAGTCCGGATTCGGCGAATTCTCCACAAGCCAATGCAGGTGAGACCTCGACCACCCCGAAGAAAACCAGAACCAAGAAGAACACCGATTCGAACGAGGCGACGGGAACCGACAGTTCCGCGAGCGGCACCGCGGCCTCCGGGACTTCCTCGCGGAGAAAGTCCAAAACCAAGAGCGAGAGCGCCGCGAAGACAGACGGCGAGAACGCGAATACCACTCCAACGGCAAAGAGTAAGCCGAAGAAGAGCGCTGCGGCTGATCCTTCTGCCAGCGCAACACCGCCAACCGGGGACACTCCCGCAGCTGGGGAGAGCAAGACCGGCGCGGCAAGTAAGAGGAAATCAAAGAGTACATCAAAGAGCGCTTCGAACGATTCCAGCAATACCTCCAGCTCCGCGAGCGAAAATTCAACGAAAGATCCTACGGCTGCAGGGAATTCCGGCAACACCACCAGCGCGCGCACGAAGGAATCGTCTGGAAGGACTAAGGAACCGGCCGGCAGCACGCGACAATCGTCCAACTCTTCCAGCGCTACTGACCAGGTAACAGCGCCGACGGCTCCGCCGGCCACCGGCAATTCTGGCAACACCACCAGCGCGCGGACCCCATCGAAGTCCATGAATGAGCAGTCGGCGCCCGCGAACAGCGACGGAATGGTATGGGTCAATACCGAATCGGGCATTTATCACAAACCGGGGACCCGATGGTACGGTAAAACCAAGCAGGGAAAATACATGACGGAAGCCGACGCGCAGAAAGCTGGGTACCGCGCGTCAGAGAAAAATTAGCAGCGGGCATTACAGCAGCAAAAATCCGGAAGGAGGAATCGATGAAGAAACACGTAATGCGGTTGATAGTGGCGCTGGTACTAGCCTTTTGCGGTGCCCATCTAGCTGTTACGCAGCCAAGGGCCTCCGCGGGGACGTTTAGTTCCTTCGCGGCCGCGGTTCCGACTGACGACCTCGTAGATATAAATTCCGCGACTCTCGATCAGTTAAGGGCACTGCCAGGAATCGGAGATGCGTACGCGAAGAAAATAATCGAAGGCCGGCCGTACGCGAAGAAGACGGATCTTACGCGCAAGAAAATTATGCCCTTGGCCACTTATAAGAAGATTGAGGACAAAATCATCGCCAAGCAAGACAAGAAACCATGAAGAAGGGGACGTCTCACTAGAAAAGGTTAATTGGAGGCCGACACGTTAGCGTGTCGGCCTTTTTTTTGAAAGATTAACTCTGCCTTCAGAGTCTTAA
>JGI12053J15887_10000041_pt1 | contig 33993 bp, 24 predicted proteins | sample MedBloCAOM1_O3_FD_15887 | JGI IMG/M metagenome (IMG submission 15887)
GTTCCCAAAACGGGTCTTCGCGGTGATTGTGACTTTGTGAAACGCGTTTCCAAAGCAGGCCATGGAAATGACAAGAGTATGGAAAGCATGGAAAGCCAAGAAGCCAGCTTTCCACCCTTCCCACACTCCTTGGAAATCCCTTCGGGATTACCACATTCCCACGGCCTCGACTGCTGGCATATTTCAAGGTGCAAGAGCATGAGAGACCGAATCCAAGGCCTTTAGACCTCAAGGAGGTTGTAATGGAGGTCCTTGGTCCAAAGTGTAACGAACGTTCAAGTACACTCACTCCCCTTAGGAGCATTTGCTCTTACAGTTCAGATGATTCTGAACTGCGTCATGAGAAGGAACAGGACCGCTGCGGTGGGTGACGGAGAACTGCAGGGCCTCAAAGGAGGACGGGACTTCAGACCTCTCTCTGCATGTTGCTGGGCGCTCTTACCGGGCCGAGAGGAGAATCTCGCCAGCAACAAGTTTAGAAGAAAGGGTCAGATCCGCCTGTCGTTCAACATAGTCCTGAAAAGTTTAGCTTGGTAGAGAGCGTCGTGAAGAGGATTATGGTCGCCGTCTTCAGATATGTGAAGTGCTGCTGCTATACGCTCAACCTATGGAAGAGACTGACGTGCTTCCTCGAATACCCGGAACTGGAACTCAGCAACAACCTGGCTGAGAACTCCATGCGGCCCGTCGCGACCGGCCGCAAGAACTGGATCCACATCGGCAGCCAACAGGCTGGTCCGAAGGTAGCGGCGATTCTCTCGGTGGTCGAAAGCTGCCGCAGGCTCAGCATCCCTGTCCGCGACTACCTGAACGAGATCCTGCCTGGACTTGCCAACAGGTCCATCCAACTCGTCGCCGATCTCACGCCGGCCGCATGGGTCGCCAGACACACTCCCGCTAACCTTTAAACTTCCACGCCTCGCGGAAGCTTGTGCCGCTTGAAGTTACTTTTTAAATACTGAAAGAGCCGTTCGCAGTGCCGCTGCCTTTTTGCCAGTTCTCGCCTGCAAGCGGTTGAAGGTGTAATCCCCTCTTTCGGTGATATAGATCGTCTTCTGGTTCGCATTGGTCCACTTGCTTCGGGTGACAACGCCACGCTCCTCTTCATCCAAAGCGTACCAGTCGATATGAGGAGGATTTGCAAACATGAAGCTTACGACCTTAAAGGTAGGGTCATAACAGAGACCATCGACTTCAACCACCCAGTGATCTCCAAAGCACCACCTGCCCTCGATCGAAGCACTCCCGCGCCTTCCATTGAAAGTGACAAGACCAGGTTTTGTCACAATCCGGTAGTTCTCCCTTTCAATGTGACGAGCCTGCAGATTGCTAATTGTGAGCGGAAGGTGCTGGACAAGCTCGACAAAAATATCCGCCAGCGACTTGCAGTCCGTTACCGTGCTTAGATTCGACAGTACCCTGTCGGCAGAAGTGGCCTGGCCAGGTTCATATTGCCACCGTGTCGCTCCATAACTGCACATATTTCCTAGAAGCGCCTGCAGATTGTGCAAATTGGATTTATTGATGCTGATTAAAGAATTCCCACTCTTGAGAATTTCCAATGCAACGGGATGCTGCTTAAACCAGGGATTGTTTTGCAGGAAGATTGTTAGCGTTGTATCCAGGGACATGAAATCTAAACCTTTCCAGTTCGTTCTTTTGGAAACAGGCATTTAGAAAGCCGGGAATCTTTGAATTAGAGACGACCGCTTTCCGAGACCAACCCGGCTCCACCCCTCGCACTGAAAAAAGCCGGGAGGATTGTATTCGATAAACAATCTTTGCAAAGGGTTTATTCCCGTTTCCTGGCCGTTACCGCTGAGTCGCGGCAGCCCAATAATTATGTTAGCGAGTTGGTCCTACTCGTTTTGGCCCAATCCTCGACGGAAAAGGTCGTCTCTTGCCGCCTGCTTCGCGCAATGGCGCTCCTTGATCTTCTTGCAGCCTGTGGAAATAAAAAAACCGCTTTCGTGTCTTAGTCATTAGTCATCAGTGGAGCCGCACAGCTCTGTAGGCTAATGATCTCGAGAAGGTGTGGATGACGATAAGCAATGACCGGACATCGGGCGCGACGATAACCCGGATTGGCCGATACGACGTGGTCGGCGAGCTTGGGCGCGGGGGTATGGGTGTCGTGTACCGCGGAGAGGACAAGCTCATCGGCCGCGATGTTGCAATCAAGACACTTACGGAGGTCACTCCTGAGCTTCGCCAGCGCTTTTACGTCGAGGCGCGGTCGGGCATTCTAAGCCATCCAAATATCGTCACGGTTTATGAGGTGGGCGAGCACGAGGGTAATCCATTCATCGCGATGGAGTTCGTTGCCGGAGAGTCGCTTGAAAAGATTCTGCGGTCTGGCCGCAGGCTGGCGCTGCTGGAGACCCTCTCAGTGATTGAGCAGCTCTGTGCGGGGCTGGGATATGCGCATCAACATGGTGTCCTGCACCGTGATGTGAAACCAGCCAATGTGATCCTGCAGCCCGACGGGCGAACGAAGATCGTCGATTTTGGAATCGCGTTACTGGACGATCAGTCGACCCGTTTGACGAAGACGAATGCACTGATCGGATCGTTCCACTACCTCGCTCCTGAGCGGCTGAAGGGTGAGATGTGCGATGGGCGTGCAGACCTGTGGTCAGTGGGTGTGATGTTGTACGAGATGATCGCGGGTGAGCTGCCGTTCAAAGGGCAGGATGTCTCGGCACTGTATAAGATGATTCACGAGCCGTTCGCGCCGCTGCAGAACTTTGTCTCCAACGTACCGGAGCCGCTGACCACCGTAGTGGAACGAGCGCTAGCGAAGCGTGTTGAAGATCGCTACGCAACTGCGGAAGAGATGGCATTCGATCTGCAGGAGATCGGCGATGCGCTAAAGAAAGAGGGTGTTGAGGAGCTGCTAGACTCCGCACGTCGTTTGACCGCGGAGAGCGAGTTTGCCAGTGCAAGAACGCTGCTGTTGAAGGTACAGCGGATCGATCCCCGGAATACTGACGTACAACGGATGATGCGCGAGGTGCAGGAGAGGCTAAGCCAGCTGCAGCGGAACGAACAGCTTCAACAGATTGTCGAGCAGGCAGAGGAGGCACTTTCGGCGCAGCGTTTTGACGATGCCGTGACTTTCTTCCGGCAGGCGGTAGCCCTTGACCCAGAGAACACACTGGGGCTGGTGGCGAAGCTCGAAGATGCGCAGGACAGCAAAGAGAGGCAAGATCGCGCGCGAGCGCTGTTGCAGCAGGCCACTATAGCCAGGGGACGAGGAGACCTGACAAAGGCACAGGAATTTCTTGGAGAGGCGATGCGGCTGGATGGCAAGAGCACCGACCTGCGCAGTGCCTACGCCGTACTACTTCGCGAAGTGGAGCGAAGGAACCAGGAGAGCATGATCAACAGCCTGCTGAAGAGTGCACAGGAGGAGTACAGCGTACGCCGCTACACCGAAGCGATTACACGGCTGCGTGAAGCGGCAGAGATTGATCCGGTGCATCCTGAGGTGCAGAAGCTGTTGTTCGATGCGATGGCAGGACAAGAGAAAGACAGGCGGCGCAGACTGATGGAGCAGATCGTCATCACAATCCAGGACTGCCTGGATCGTGATGACTTCGAGCGCGCGCTCGACCAAGTGAACCGTGTGCTTGAGAAGCTGCCATTGGAAGCGACTCTGCTTCGGATGAAAGCCGAGATCGAAAAAAAGAAGCGGGATTTCAAGGCGCAAGAGCTCGTTCGATCGATCGCTCGCAGCGCGCAAGAGCTGTTATACGAAGAACCTCACCGGGCGATGACCCTTGTAGATGATGGGCTGCAACAGGTTCCGGGAGACCAAGTCCTGCTCGGGCTGCGGTCGCGTCTCAAGGAACATCTGCGGCGGATGCAACAGGATGAAGCACGTGCGGAATGCCTGCATCTGGCTCATACCGAGATCGCTGCGGGCCGCTTCGAGGAGGCGATTCGCGTGCTCGAAACGGCTCCGCTCGATGCAAGCGGCGCAGAAGAACTTGAATTACTCCTTTCGTTTGCACGCGGCGAGCAGCAACTTGCGGTTCAGCGGCAACAGCATGCGGAGTTGCGAGAAGAGGCACAGCAACTACTGCATGCGCGTCGGTTCGGAGAGGCGATCTCGATGCTGGAACCGATCGCGACGGCCAGCGACGACTTGTCGATTCGGCAACTACTCGAAGAGGCGAAGCAGGGTTTCCGAGAGACTTCGCAGCGAGCCGCGCAGCTTTTGCTACGGGCTCGTGACATGGCTGAGACCGATCCTGAAGCCGCGCAGTTGCTGCTGAACGAGCAGCCGGAGGAGATGCTGGCCCGGGATGAGATTGCCGCGCTGAAAGATGTGCTGGCGCATCGCATCGAGATATCCAAGGCGATTCGGGACGCCGTTACACAGAGCGACCGGGCGTTGGCGGCTGGCAAGCTTGATGACTGTATGGAGGCGCTCGATCATGTTAGGCGCGCGTATGGCGACTCCGGCGAGTTGGAGACTGCGGTTAAGACGTGCACACAGCAGCGGAAAATGATGGCTACCGCGCTACTTAATACGTCTATCGATGCCGCACGACGAGCGTTGCTACGTGGGGAGCCACGAGTAGCTGTCAGTGAGTTGCGAGAAGCCGGACATGCCTCTGTGCATGCCGGGGAACAGATCGTTGAGACCTGGGAACGACTGGTGAAAGAGGCGGCGGAGGCGGCCGGGATGAAGACGCGCACAAAGGCGCACGCCATTATCGTCAAAGAACGAAGCAAAGCGGGAGTGTATGCCACCGTGGGCGCGGTCGGTTTGAGTCTTGCGGGAGGAGTGTGGTGGATGCGAAGAGCGCCCCAGCCCGTGCCGTCCGCGCCGCTGCCTGCGGTAATAGTAACTTATATTAATTTGAACGCATCACCGTGGGCGAGGGTCCTGAAGATCACCGGCGAGGGTGGAAGGCGTCTTGAGGAACAGACTGGCGAACATGTCACACCGATGCGCCTTGAGTCGCTTCCGACTGGCCACTACGATATCACCTTTGCCGGTCCTGACAACAAGCAGCAAGTGAAGAGTTGTGAGATCACATTGGAGCAGCACCTTTGCGCGGCGACCTTCGATGAGCCGGATGTAAAGCAACTTCTTGCGGGAGAGCAACGATGAACAAAGCAGTTCGTTATGTCTTGGTGCTCGCAGGTGCGATGCTGATCGTGCAGACTGCTTCGGCAGAGGAGCGAGCCGATCAGCTAAATGCGCAGTACAAAGAGGCAAAGGCGAAGAAGGACATGGAGCATGGCGTGAATTACATCTGTGAGGCGGCTGCGCTTGATCCAAAGAAGTATGGAAAGAAATGCGATAGTGCCCGCTCGTATGTCGCAGACCACCTGAAGCAGTACCAAGCAGACCTGGGGACTGGACGGCTCGAGCTGCAGAACAAGGACTATCGGGGAGCCATTCGTGACCTGAGCAAGATCGAGTTCGGCCCGTTACGCGATGAAGCGCAGCGTCTAATTACGCAGGCGCGGGCGCAACAGAGTGGGGCGCCAAGCCCGGATGATCTGAGCCGCCAGGCGCTGCATGCTGCCCAATTGTCGTACGAGCGGGGCGACTTCGCACAGGCAGTTATTCAGGCCAATTCTGTCACGACTGAAAATCTCAAGCCTGACGCTGCGCAGATGCTCAACAATATTCGGATCTACAACGCGACTTTAGCGCAAGCGGAGGCGCTGGAGCAGGGCGGTGATTACAAGGCCGCGCAGCAGAAGTACAGTTTTGCCACTGCGATCAATCCGAATGGACCGGGCAGCATTCCGCAAAGGCAGCATCATCTGGAGACGCTACTGAATGCCCCGCCTCCACCGGCATCGCAACCGGCTGTGCCTGCGCAGGCGGATGCGAAGAAAGGCAAAGCTGTGACGGCACAGATCGACAATACAGCGAATGAAAAGAGAGCGCTTGCCGAAGCTCGTGCGGCCGAGGCCAGAGGCGATGATCAGACTGCGCTGGCCCGATTCACTCGCGTGCTGGCGATCGACGGGCGGCAGTCGGAGGCGCTTGCTGGAAAGGAACGAATTCTCAATAAGCTGCGCGGCGATCCAAAAGCATTGGAGGATATGCTGACGGGAGGCATTGAGAGCTTCTACTCCTCTCATTTTATCGAGGCGAATGATGCGATTGCGCTTTACCTCCGCGCCGGAGGTGTGCGGAGCAAAGGCGCAGCTCACTTCTATCTTGGTGCAACATTTTTGTCAGAGGCGATTCTTGCGGGTCCCGGAGACAAAGGGAAGCAGGAGAGTTTGCGACAGAACGCGCAACAGGAGTTTGCACTCGCGCAGCAGGAGAGCTACAGGCCCATCGAAAATGAAGTCTCCCCGAGGATTCTGACTGAGTGGAAGAAGAGCGGCAACCAGCAATGATGCGGCATAACGAGGATGCGGAGCAGATTGGGTCTCAATGAAACCAACCGACCAAGAGACAGGAGCAATGGAGCATCAAACGGAGCTGGTGGTCGAGGTGGCGGCAATGTCCGACGCGGGGTGCAGGCGTCCTAACAATGAAGACAGCTTCGGCTACGATCTTGCGTCGAACATTTTTGTTGTCTGCGATGGCATGGGTGGAATGGCTGCTGGTGAAGTGGCGAGCAGGATCGCTGTCGATAAACTTATGCTGCTGTACGATGAGCTCGGCTCTCTAGATGTGCCGGCCGAGGAGCGGCTCCATCGCGCGATCGAGATAACGAATGAGTCGGTCTGGAGCCTGTCGCGAGAAAGGGAGGTTCTGCACGGAATGGGAACGACGCTGGTGACAGCATGCGTCGACGGTCGCCGTCTCATAGTAGGAAATGTGGGCGATAGCCGTGCCTACTTTCTGAGGGATGGCGGGTGCGTCCAGATCACCCATGACCATTCCTATGTTGAAGAACAGGTGCGCCAAGGGCTGGCGGAGCCGCTGTCGGGCGATACCTCTCCATTGCGGGCGTTGATCACACGAGCTATCGGCGCTGCTGAGACTGTGATGCCCGATCTATTCGTGGCCGATCTGCAGTCAGGCGATGTGGTGCTGCTGACTACTGACGGCCTCACGCGCTACGCGCAGGCTGAGGAGATTGCGAATTGTATTTCCGCGGGAAGGGACCTAGCCGAGACGTGCAAGCAGATGATTGAATCAGCCAAGGCGCTGGGCGGAGAAGACAACGTAACCTGCCTTTTGCTGCGCTTCGCTTAGCTGTGCCTCGTTCCCGGAGGGTGGTTCGGCCTCGAGAGACATAACTCACGAACGGCCTGCCCTACCAGTCGGCAGGCAGGCCATCCATTAATTGTGGTCAGGGTGGGCCTTTCCAAAATTATCGGCTATTCCCATGTGTCCGGGCTAGCGCCCCGACCTAGGACAAGAGCGTAGGCGAAGACAAAAGGAGTAGTTTACAGTTCGTCAGACACCACCTAGTGCGTCACCTGGGAGACGCAGTGCGGACCGCTCAGACCACCGGGGAGCAGCAACGCGGCGGTTGGGCCGGAGAGTTCGATGCGCACTACTAGTGGAGTTCCGTTTACGACGATAGGTGTGTTCGAAATCTCAAGTGGATAGGCCAGACGAGCTGGATTCCCTGGCTGTTCCAGTTTTCCGCGATCAATGAGATGAAAGAGCGACCATATGCCGTTGAACTGGAGCGGCAGGATTCCAGATCCGTAGTTGGCTATGACTTGGGCCTGCTGCGCGGTTTGTGCTGACCATGTGAACTGCTGGGAGACATCTGACCCGGAGAACTTCTGCGCATCTACGACGAGTGTGACGCTCTGGATTTCCTTCGAAGGCAGGATGTGTGCATTGAAGCTGAGAGACGGTGTCGTCGCGCCGTTCGCAAAAAGGGCTTTCGATAACGCAGCAGCTCGATTGAAGAATTGGAGAAAGGCCGGAGTCGGCTTGAGCGGAGCGGTAGGCGCAGCAACCCAGCTCTCGCCTTGCTGCGTGAGGAACGGCTTCAGGGTTGCCGCGTAGAACTGCCAGAGGGCACCGGTCTCCGGCTTGAGCACGGCGGTAACCTCCGTAGGCGTGGCTTCCGTGGTAGCAGTCGGCGAAAAGGGGAACTTGTTCATCAAAGCGGTAAAGTTGTTGCAGAAATCGCGGCCAGTCGAGTTGAGCTGTGCCGGTCTCTGTCCACGCACGGCATCCTCCACCGAAGTAATGGGCGATTGGAGAAGACTAATCACCGCCTGCTCGACGTGCTCATGAGGATCGATGTTGAAGGCCTGCGCCGTCTGACTGACGGCGCCGTGCGCATTGGCGGCCGCGCCGATAACGGGTTGTGTAGCGGCGGGGTTGGTGTCTCCAGAGGGATCCTGCGTGAGCTGCGCCACGGCACCCTGCAGGCTGACCAGACTGTTGATGTAGTTTAGATTGCCGGGCGCCATCAACTTGTCTGCGCTATTCGGGGGGACCAAGGCTTGCGTCGGCTGAAATTCATGCACAATCTCAGGGTCTGCGACCGCCGTGTTGCGGGACGCGGTAAACATGAGCTCAAGCAAGGACGAATTCGGGTTCGAAAGGACTTGCAGTTTCTGTCTAGCATCCTGCAGGCTGCGGTAACGAACCACGGAGGCCGATCGCAGGAAGCTTCTCCACTGCGCGGAGAAATCCCCGGCATAGCGTGTCGTGAGTTGCTGTGCGAGCGAGGCGGCCTGGATTGCCGGTGGTGCCTGATCGCCCAGCACCCATAACTCGCCGCTGAAGTATCGTTCCGGGTGCTGCATGGCGGCCTGCATGAAGGCGAACCCATCATGTGTGAAAGCGCCTGGAACAATATGTGTTTCGACGACGGTGGCGGCAGAGCCAGGAAAGAGACGGTTGAAGTCAATGGGCGGAGCCACGCGCTCCGCAGCGAGAAGCATGTTCTGGTAGATCCGGTTGAAACCGCCGAAGCTGCTGAGATACACGCGGGCGTGCGTGACAGTCGGCATGACCGGTTGGATGGAGAAGGGGTTGGAGCGACGCATGTGGTCAGCATAGAAGCGGAACTGCTGCTCTGCTAGCGATTTTTGTAGGTCTGTCTCGGGCCGTTCTCCGTGAATCCAGGCTTCAGTGAGCACAGGAGCGAGAAATTCAGCAGTACTCTTCACTGGAAAAGAGGTAGTGATGAGATAAGCGCGCAATGGATTGTATGCGGCAAAGTAGTCTGCATCGGAGGGAGCTGTGGCCGGGAGTGCCCCTAGAGCTGTTAGGAGATTCTGCTGCGTCCGGGTGAGGAGCTGTTGTCGAAAGCGATCGAAGTAGATGCGACGCGTGGACTCGATCAGCGTGTGTCCGCGATAGAGTCCCCATCGATACATCAGGGGGGGGCCGTTCTGCTCGAAGTCATCAAGCTGAACTAAGACCGCACGGAGGCGATCGAGGCTGGTGAGTTGGGAGGTGGATGCGAGCGATGTGGTCACAGCAGGGCCAGTCGGAAGCGCGGCTGCGGAAGCCTCAATTGTGTGTTCGAGCCGGGCGTTATTGCGATACGAGACGCTCAGACAAATGAGCCAGAGGAAGAGCAGAGCGGAGATTGTTGCGAATGCCGTTCGGCGAAGCAGCCGTGCGCGTCCGCTCGAACGTGTCTCGGAGAGTGCGCTGCGATCGCCTAATATCACTTCAGGGAAAAGTTTTGGAAGGAAACACCACTGCGCAACTTTCTGCTGCACAACCTGCGGTGGGGTGGACGCACTGTCCGACTTGAGTTCTCGTAGAGAAAAGATATGCGTAGCATCTGCTTCGAGCTGCGCTTTTCTGGGAGAGGCCGCGGGTGTGCTGACGGCCTGCTCTGAGACGTGAGACCTAACGCCAGCGAAGTAAAAGCCGCGCAGGTAGGGGTTTGCGCTAAGGTGGCTGGGACGCGTGAGTTCCACCAGGCAGGAGGTCAGATTGTTACGTAGCTTCTGCAACTCACGCGGGAACTCATAGAGTGTATCCGTGTCCTGCCCGCCAGACTCCCGTGCAAGCATCTCAAGGCGGAACTCGCCGAGGGAGAATACCAGCCGATCGAGGGCGGAGGAAATGACGGACGTGGCCTGGTCGGCGTGTAAACCGCTCGAGGCGTTTCCTCGCGGCAACGCCATTCCTAAGGGCTGTGAGATCTCTTCCGTAGTCAGATTGCGCACAAATTCTGCGAAGCCGGGAACCTGATCGAGCTTGGTGAATACCACATAGACAGGTACATCGACGCTGAGTTGACGTGCCAGATTTCGCAACATGTCATTCGTATTGCGAGCGATTGTCGTGGATGACTCTGACCCACCCGGTCCGAGAAATGTCTCACAGCTGATACACACAACGGCAGCGCGCATGGGGGCCTGCGAGCCGATTGCCCAACGATAGAGCTTCGGCCGGCTATTGCGGATCAGTCCGCTCCATAAGCCAGCATTTTTTCGAATCGCGTCTCCCGCCTCAACGAGAACAGATTGCTGTGTGTACCAGATATTCGCAAGAGTCGTTGGAACGACGTTCTGATCTTGATAAATCTGGCCGGCGAGAAGCTCGGGGTCGAGACCAGACCGGAGCACGGTGGTGGTTTTGGCTGAATTCGACTCGCCCAGAAGATAGAGCAGGGGGAGGGCGTCGAGCGACTTCGCGCTGGCGCGCTGGGAGGAAGCCAATCGTTGTTGAGCATCGCGCAGAAGCGGCTTGAGTTCGGCGAGTGGCCCCGCTGTTCGTTCAGAGGAGCTGCGCGGCTGTTTCGGACGAAATAGCACCATCACTGCCGCTGCAGCAGCGCCTCCGAGGATCATGATCAGAGTGCGGAGTAGAACGAGCGCACCTCCATGAAGATGAAACAGAGGGCCAGAGAGCCAACTAAGAAGCAACGACAACAGCACGAAGACGAGCGAGAAGATATACGGTGCCACGAAGACTCCTAATGGGCGTTGAGGCTGGTGCTTTGTATGAGCGATACGCCCGAAGCGAGGGATATCTCATAGCCACCAAACGCAAGAACGGCAAGGCCAGCTAACACGCAGGTTGTTATCAGCAGGCGACGGCTCCACTGGTCAATTGGTCGGGGCGCGATCGCCGGGGGAGCGCTAGCGAGATTCAGTAGATGCGCCCCACCCCGAATCCGCTGGATGCGCTCGCGAGCCTGACGGAGCATAGCGAAGAGCTCTCCACTATCTCCCAGGGCGTAGCGGCCCCGATATCCCATCAGCAGACACAGGCAATGTAGTTCGAGAATATCGGCGACGTGCATAGAATCCTGTTGCCCGAGACACTTCCTCAGATTGTGGAAGAAGGTCTCGCCTGCAAGATGTCCGCCGAAAAGTTCTTCCTGGAGAGGACGACGAGCCCAATCGGCGAATGCTGGATCCTGGAGGTTCAGCACGCTTTCGTCGAGGAAGGCGACGGCCGCGAATACCCCAATCTGGATCATCTCGCCGGTGTAGCCGAGCGCCCGCGCCTGCTGCATGGAACTCTGCAGCGACTGCCGCATCTGCGAACGAAAGTTCTGGGCATCCTGGACCTGCTGTCGCCGAAAGCGAACGCGCAGAATTGCGGTGAGTGGCTCCTGAAAAGTCGACGCAAGGCTCGCGGTCCGAGTTGTGCTCATAGCGACGACTCCACGATGACGGTCAGTTGAAATTCCGCATGACCGATGTCGCCGGGAATGTAAATGCCAACGGTTTTCGTGTGTAGAATGTGTTCCCAGCACGGCCCGGCGGTATCGATCGCGAAATACTGCATATCCGGCTCGGCACGAAGCGCGGCAGGTGGAACCGGGAGATGCGTGAGGGGCATCCCGGGAAGTGCACGCTTCACCAGTTCCGGCACAAATCGCGCAGAGCAGACCTTCACTAGTTGCGGCACAAGTTTGGGCTGCTCGGACTCACCGATCGACGATCGTACACCCAGGATCCATCTCGCTCTACGCAGACACCGGTCATCTGCAACCGCGGCCTGATGAATGTACGGTTCATTCAGCGTAAAGTCGAGCGTGACGGTATTTGAGGGAACCACGATCTCAAGGTGGCGCTTGATGTGATCGCAAAGGGCATGGAATGCGGGGCCAGGATTGCGATGGTCGTAGTCGGGAAGTGTCCGCGGATCGGAATCAACAGCGAAGGTGCATAGCGCACCGGCAAGCCTCGAAAGTTCGACGAAGCAGTCTCCGGGATGCGCATGCCTGGTGTGCACAAGATGTCGCAGCGGAGGCATGGCGCTGTGAAGTGCGTGCAAAAACCAGTAGTTAGCAACATCGAGTGCGGAGATGCCAGGCTCGAAGCGCTGCGCCCGGGATGCTCCCCGTCTGATGGTTGCACTTTTCTCACCCACAACTTCAAGGATCCGCATGACCATCAACATCAATGTGTTACTGGCGCTGATGCGCAGACAGCACGGAATGAATTCTTCGTCATAGGCGAGGTGTCCTTGGCTGTCACGAACGACGCGTGCCAATGGCAATGCCGTCATCTCCGGAGTGAGTTCGCTTTCGACAACGATGCGGATATTCTTGTGGGCAACCTCAACCTCCCGCGCGTCGATGCCATTGGTCTCGTCGCGAAAGGTTCGCAGCATCCGCGAGTAACGGGAGCGAGCGGACTCCTCCGTTAAGTCGGAGTCGAAGCCGTCGTTCTTTCTCAGCGGACTTGCAAGATATAGCAACAGGTCTGCGGCTGTCGAAGGAAACAGAGGAGCGATGTTTCGAGACGAAGGAGCTGAGTCGGAGACGGGCATGTCGAACGAAAGGCCATCAGCAAAGATGCCCGCGGCTTGAACAACCGAGGCGGTACCATTTTCGATCGCCTTCCGATCCAGCTCAAGATCCAGAATGCCCCACGGATCACGCCACAAGCTGTTAGAAACAAATGCGATCGAGTCTTCAAAGTAGCGACTCTGCGCCTGGAAATGATGCGGAGCGAGATACATTCCTTCCGACCACACCACGCGCGACAAAAATTTCATAATAAGCAACCAAGGAACTCAGATTGAAGATGTTCTAAACTAAAGAGCCCGTACTGGGCCCTATTAATGAAACTACGCTCCTACAGAACTGTCCTGCGGCCAGACCTGTGAGTACTCTCACTAGTAGCAACACAATTCAGTCCACTTTATTCCCGCGACCTTCCATCGTTGGGATGCATCTTTACTAATTGAAGAGTGGCATGTACTCTGCAAACGAATTGGTTCCTCGATTGGTCGAGGACGGAGAGATAACCCCATTGCAATCGCAGTTCAATGATCACGCTGAAAAAACGTCTACTGAGTCGTCTGGCGATACCCCCTTGAGCGCCACGGGATTGTTCCCGCGTGTTCCCAGCGTGTCGGACAAGAATATTGAAGACCGGAAAGACAGTATTTCGGAGTCACGTGAGCCCCTCGCCGGAGAAGTAGTTGCCCCTGCTACACCAAGCTCGCTTCATGCATCGTCGAATGCGGCATCTTCGGCTCAAGAAGTGGAACCGGCAGCGATGCCGCCGGTGTCCGGTGACCGGCGTGTCGACCTCACCGGGGTCTTCAGGCAAGTCGCCGTTGAGAAGCCACCTGGTATTTCTTCGGTCTCTGCAGAGCGAAATCTCCAAGGTGGAGAAATGCGCAATCGGCCTGAATCGAACGCAACGAAGGCGCCCCCCGCCCGCAGCGACTCGCGTGTCCCTCCTGCGGACGATGCGGCGCTGGGCTTTACGCAGATGTTCCAGGCACTTTCGCAGCCGCTAGCGACGACGGGTGGGGCTTCCACAACTCCAGGCGCGGTAGCTCGACGCAGTACGCAGGCGCAACCCGCGTCAAACGAAGAGAAGGTGCTGTATGCAGAGTGGGACCAAGGGGTGCATCGGGGAGTTAGTGGTATGGGTCGTAGAGACGACATGCCGACCCCTGTGAAGCCTCCTGCACAAGGGGAGTTCACCAGCCTTTTTCGGACACTCGAGGACGAAGGCTCGTGGCCAGCTCGTGCAGCGGCCGAGATGCGGCAAGTTAGATCCGCCTCAGACTCGACGCCCCAAGTTGGCGGTGACTTTACTCGGCTTCTCCACTCACTCTCCGCCGACCAGCCTGACGCTATAGTCCTGCCGGAAACATCCGCTCATCCTCCGTCGACAGCAGTATCGTCGAGCGGGCCGGGAGAGTTCACCAGGATCATTTCTGGTTCGATGCTGCGCGAAGCTCAGGTCCGCTCCACAACTCCGCCCGCGAACGTTGTGGAGGGAGAAGGGGCATCCAGCGCTGGGACCGCACCTTCCGAGAAGCCCCCTACTCCATTCCCTGGCGCGCTGGCCTCACCACAGACGGCGCCTCCGGCTACTCCAGAGCAACTTGTGCGTACGCAGAATATCCCATCAGCATCTTCGTCGCCGGCGCCATCGCCGACGCTGCCAGCGTTGCAGCCTGCTGCACCGAGCAAACTGCATCAGTACATGCCGCTGCTTCTCATCGCAAATCTCTTTGTTATGTTCGTTGTGTTGGTGGTGGTTGTCTTCGTCCTTGCACATCGTTGACATGGAAGGGCGACTGTCAGTCCTTACTAGGAGCGGCTGCTGTCGCTTGGGAGAAGGACGATAAGCTCGATGACGGGGTTGCGGATTTCTCCGGGAACATAGGCACCAAAGTTTCTCGTGCGGACGAGCGTCTCCCAGTCGGCTCCGGGTCAGTCCAGGCTGAAGTACTGATAGTTCAACTTCACAGGAATCTCACGTGGCGAGCTTGTGAAATGCGACATCGCGAGTCCGGCCAGAGCTGGCCGGATCAATGTTTCGAGGGGTGGCGGAGCAAATCTTCACTAAAGCTGGCGCTCGCGAGATCAAGTCCGCGGGCGGCATCTCCGCTGCGATTGTGAGATATCCCGATTTTTCAAAGCAATGATGCGTGTTGGTACGGGAGGTGTAGCACCAGCGTTAGAGCTTTTGCCCAGCATTTGGGAATATTTGCTTGGCAGCGGTGTTCTACAAACAAACTGATCTCAGGTTCGAAACGGACAATGGAGGGTGAAATATGGCAAGAGACTTCAGCGAATTGAATAATTACGCAAAACGGGAATTCAAATTTGTCCAGGCAGACTCCTACAGGCTGATTACTCAAGCTATCGCGGCGGGCGCACTACACCTTAATACAGCAGGCGGCGTGTGCATGGGAGCGACGCTAAAGTGGATCAACGAAAAGCTCTCAACCTCGAATAGCTATATCAAGTCCGATGGTCGCCTTCGTGGGTCTACGCAAAGAGAATTTTCGAACTCAATCAATCCGGTGTCCCGTGCGATGGCAGGCCTATCTATTCCGGGAAACACAGCCCTTGGTAAAGTTGTTACCTCAACTCCATCTCTGAATCGGGCGTTCAAAGGCAAGAGTAATGCGCGGAACGAAGGTACGATGAGGAAGGCAGCTGATGTGCAGACCCTCTACGCAAACGGGTCAGCAAACGGGTCAGTGGACGCCGCTCGCCAAGACATGACTAAAGTGATGAAAACCAATGACTACACCCCGACGCCGATATATGAAAACGTTCCGATAGCTAAAAGTTTTGGTTACACGCCTCAGCGCCTCGAGTCAGCTACTATCGCGAGCGCAGCCTTTTGCTTGCCCGCTGGCATTGCAATCCTGATCGAACTGAACAACGCAGCTGGAGGACCAGGGCACGCGATCGCCTTTTATCGAAGCCGTCCAGGTGACATGGGCTTGGGAGGCAAAACGCTGTACTTCTTCGATTCGAACGCAGGTGTATACAAGATCGCAATCGCCACTGAAGCGAACATCAAAGACTTTATTGAGGCATGGCAACGGGTTTATGAAAGACACGAACATTCAGTGACCTTCAGGACAGCAGCGCACGACTGGTGCACGGCGTTTAAGCGTCAAAACTTCCCGTAAGCGACCGCGGGGGTCTGCCCGTCGCGGGCACACGTTGAATTTGCCGCAGTACAAATGGAAGCGATCGAAGCACCGGATTAGATCGCGCCGGGTGCCCCACCCTTCCAATCTCCACCCATCAAAGACCCTTGGGGGGTACCCCATCCTTCGCAACAGCGGAACTCCGCTTCCAGCCGCTATGCTGATCGGATCTGAGCCTCACAAGCTAAAATCCTGGATTGTAAGTACAGCGCGACAGGCGCCATCAGGACTTATGCGCCTCGCATGTCGGTTCAGCCTTGCCCTCTTGAATCCAGGGAGTTTACGGTGTCAAGGGTTGGCTTCGACCACCACTGTGAGATCAAAGTCCGCTTCGGCAATCTCACCGGGAATATAAATGCCAATGCGCTTGGTCTGCAGGATGTGTTCCCAGCAGGGGCCTGACAGGTCAATCGCAAAATACTGTTTGTCTGCTTCTGTGCGAATGCCGGAAGGAGGCACAGGCAGGTGCAGCAGGGTGAGCCCAGGCAGCGCGCGACGTACCAGCTCTGGCACAAAGCGCGCGGAGCAAACCTTAATGAGTCGCGGCACACCGTCGATAAGGTCCGCCTCGCCGAGATTGGCCCGGATGCCAAACACCCAGCGGGCACGTCGCAGACACCGTTCGTCCAGAACGTCGGCTTCCTGAATGTAAGCATCCCCCGGTGTGAATGTGAGCGCTACCGTGTTGGTCGGCACTACCAGCTCAAGATGCTTACGAATGTGTGCATCGAGCGCCCGAAACGCATGCCCAGGGTTGCGATGATCGTAATCTGGCAGCTCATCGAGTGATGTTTCGGTGGCAAAAGTTGAGAGTGCGCCTGCAAGACGCGATAGCGCCAGATAAAACTGCTCAGGGTGCGCGTGGCGCGTGGCACACAGATGCCGCAACACTGGCGCGGCGGTGGACAGCGCATGGAGAAACCAGTAAGTCGCCACATCGAGCGGGGCTGTGCCGGCTTCAAACCGTCCGCGCCGTTGCATGGAGCGCGAGAGCGGTCCCATCTTTTCGGCAAGTATCTCGAGCAGGCGCTTGCCGAGCAGCATTAGCGTCGGACTGGCGGCCATGCGCAGCGTAGGAGCGATGTACTCAGGGTCGTACAGCAAACCGCCGCGGCCCTCACGCACTAAGCGTGCAATCGGGATGGTCGACATTCCCGGAATCACTTCCCGTTCAGTAAGCAATGAGAGATTTACTGCACCGAGCGGGACTTCACGTTCATCGATCCCATTCGTGTTATCTCGCAAAATACGTGCTATCGTGCGAAATCGAAAGGAGTTTTCATTCTGCTCCTCCTTCGTCGGATCGAGTCCGCCGTATACCTGACCAGAAGCGTTCATACCAGGTACCGCCAGGTGCAGGAGTACAGCGGCGTCCGTAGAAAGAAAAAGCTCTTCAGCGCAGCGCGGTGGCGCTGCCGGGGCTCCCCCATGGGTTTCAAACGCAAGGCCATCCTCAAACACGCCTGCGGCCTCGAGCAGCACGATGCGCCCATTACGCAAGGCGTCTTCATCGAGGCGCGCATGGAGCAAGCCCCACGGTTCGAGCCATAGACTCCGCGTGACGAAATCAATTGTGTCTTCGTAGAAGCGGCTTTGCGCCTGGAAATGCTGAAAGCTGATATACATGCTCTCGGACCAAACCACTCTGGAAAGAGACTTCATAGTCAGGCGGCTCTCCTGCGCTTCTCGTGTGTGGAGTTGATGACGTGCTGCTCGGTGGCCTCGGATGGGCCCCGGTCCCAGTTTGGCTTTGTTGTCCTTTGCTTCATACCAAACCTACTTTACCGCGTTTGCTGCCGCTTATAAATCTAGCCGCAAAATGCAGAGCATTGCATGCGCTGCATTTTGTGGCAACCTTATAACAAACGCGCTGCAACTATTCCCTCCTCGGCAGAATCCAGGGACTTCACGCGTGTCATGAAGAGTGCCGCTGCGAGAGCAACAGTGCGCCTTCACCCGTATCAACGCCGCAACAAAATGGCGTTGCGGCAGGATCGCCGATTAGCTCTCCACCCGTTTACTCCTGCTGCGCTTCCTGTGGCTCCCGTTCGAACCATACTCGAAAACCTTGCACTATGGCTGCTCGTTATGAACGGGGTGCTACTGGCGCTGCTTGTCCTGCTGGCCTCTTTACTGCTCCTGCATCACCACCAGTAGCCACACACAGGTAGGCCTGAGGTTTGTGTGTGCGGATGGTTTCAGTACGAGAAGGGACACCGTTTGCTGCCACTTCTTACTGTGTAGGTATGTGGCTCACTGCGGCAGTATGATCAGCTCCATCTGGAGATCCCCAAGCTCGCCTGGAGCATACACAGCAATGTTGCGCGCGCGCTTAACCGACTCCCACATAAGTCCGCGCGATTCGATGGAGAAATACTGGTAGTCGAGGCGCACCGGAATGGCACGNGGTGGAACAGGCATATGAACCAGCGGAAGACCAGAAAGCGCCTGACGAATCAGGTCCTCGATCTGTGTGCCCGAGCCGACCTTTGCGAGCATGGGAAAGCGTGCAATCAATTCTCCTCGCTTTATCGTGGAAGAGACGGCGAGATAGAAACGTGCAGAGCGAAGATATTCATCCTTGTCAATCGTAGCTGCATACACCATCGGATGCATCAGCTTCAGCGGCAGCGCGATGAAGTTGTTGGGAACGACTGTGCCGAGTAGCTCACGCAGCAGTGAGTCGAGCGCAGAGAAGCAGGCTCCGAGATTTTCGTGATCATAAGGCGGGAGGTCGCGTGCTTCTGCCGTCCTTGAGAAGGTCGTAAGGGCCCCGGCGAGTCGCAGCATGGCCGTAAACAACCTTTCGGGATGCACCCGAGTTGCGCCCAGCAGATGCCGCAGGCCGGGCAATTCGGTGTTGAGGGTGTACAGGAGCCAAAAGTTGGCGATATCTGACGCACTAAAGTCGGCAAGATTTTCATTACGCCGTCGGCGCGCACCTGCAAGTTGGCTGCCGCGTGCGACCACCAACTCAACCAGACCCCGCAAAATACCGAGCAGGTAGCTGCTTCCGTGGACATCGAGCAGCGGCGGAACGAACGTAGAGCTCAGTTGATAGAGGCCGGCTTCGGTCCGCTCCACAAGCGCGAGCGGCAGAAGTACGGAGCCTTCCATCGTCTCGCCCTCGGCCAGGATGGCGAGATTATTGCGAGCAAGTGCCACAGGGCGTTCGCCGGCAGCCTGTCCGGTATCGTCACGAAGCAGTTGCACCTCAGAAAAGAAACGAGTGCTCAGCCCACCGCGTTCCGACCCAATGTTGAGGCCTCCTTCGCGATGCTGTGGCACAGCGAGAAAGAAAGCGCACTGGCGCCGCCCTTCCGGAAAGCACTTCTCGAGTGAGCGAGCCCGAGGCAAGGGACTGCCGTGATCTGTGTCGAAGGCGAGATGGTCGGGGAAGAGCCCGCTGCATGAGGTAACCGCGAGTGTGCCATTTGCTACGCCGCCACCGTCAATGGCAAGTGCCAGAAAACCCCAACTGCGGAACGTGAGCGCATCAAGCTGGAATCCAAGCAGTTCTTGGAAAAACCGATCTTGTGCCTGAAGATGCTGCGGGGACAAAAAAACACCTTTGGCCCACACCACAGGAAGCATTTTAGACATCGCAAAGCACTCCTTGCGCGCGTTGGAACTAGGTCGCTGTAGAGAGCCCACGCCTAAAACATCCCAACTCCGCTCGGGTAGAGCAACCTTGATTCCGCTCTAATCATAAATCCCGAGTGTCGTCTCGCACGCGTTTTAGCTTAGCACCTCATTTCTTTCATGTAAATTTTGCGACCTCGGCAAATAAATGTGACTAAGAAGGAATAAATCACGATGGCATGTGTTTAGTCCGATAGAAACATTTAGCAGTAAAGAAACATCGGGTGGACCAGCTAGACCTCGATTTTCTCAGTATTCGTTTCAAGTGCGCTTTCGAACTCGTTCGTAACACGCACAGTGCAGTCGTAATGCTTAAGTCAAACAGATTTAATTAGGTGTCCTTCATGGCAAGAGAAAATACACAGCATAAGCTCGATCGTGTGCGTTCGCCGCGCGTACAGATTACTTATGACGTTGAAATCGGCGATGCAATTGAGTTGAAGGAACTCCCGTTTGTGATGGGAGTGCTCGGAGACCTGACCGGCCAGTCGAAGAATCCGCTCGCCGCTCTCAAAGAGCGCAAGTTTGTAGAGATTACTCCTGACAACTTCGATATGGTGCTTAAGGGCATGGAGCCGCACTTGGCTTATTCCGTCGCGAATAAGCTGAGCGACACCGCCGATGGGGCACAGATCAAGGTCGATCTTTCGTTCGAGTCGTTGGACGACTTTTCGCCCGAGAACGTTGCGAAGAAGATTCCGCCTCTGCGCGACCTTCTCGAGTTGCGCAAGCGGCTTTCGGACTTGAGCGGCAGTCTCCAGGGTAACGACAAACTCGATGAAATGTTGTTGGATGCTGTATCCAACACAGAAATGCGCGACAAGCTGCGCAAAGAAGTCGAATCCAGGGGAGGTACGCAGTGAGCGCAACTAAGTCGACAGCCGCAGAACCCTCATCTGTCGCTCCTGTGAGCGGCGAGGTTCAAGAAGCATCGTTACTTGATCAGATTGTTGCCCAGGGCCGCTTCAGCAAGGATGCGGTGAGCCAGGAACGCGGGCGCGACATGATCAAGGAGTTTGTGGCCCAGGTGCTCGAAGGCCACATGACTGTAAGCAAAGATGCTGAAGCCACGATCCAGGTGCGTATCGCACAGATCGACCAGTTACTCTCGCTGCAATTGAACGAAATACTTCATCATCCGGCCTTTCAAAAGCTTGAAGCGACTTGGCGGGGCATTAGATACCTAATGGATCAGAGTGAAACCAACTCCATGCTCAAGATCAAGGTACTCAATGTTTCTAAGAGGGAGCTACTCAAGGATCTGCAACGTGCCTCGGAGTTCGATCAAAGCGCCTTGTTCAAGAAGGTCTATGAGGAAGAGTTCGGAGTCTTCGGCGGCGCGCCGTTCGCTGCGGTGCTTGGCGACTATGAGTTTGGGCGCGGGCCTGAAGATATCGAGCTGTTGGAGCGGATTGCCCAGGTCTCCTCCGCCGCGCATGCACCGTTCCTTTCTGCGGCTTCCGCAGGGTTGCTCAATCTCGAAGACTTCACTCAGCTGGGGAATCCCCGAGACATTGGAAAGATATTTGATACGACGGAGTATGCCAAGTGGAAGAGCTTCCGCCAGTCGGAGGACTCCCGCTATGTGGGTTTGGCGCTGCCCCACATCCTCATGCGTCTGCCGTATGGAAAGGAGACGAAGATGGTTGATGAGTTTGCCTACGAAGAAGCGGTCGATGGCACGGACCACTCCAAATATCTGTGGGGTAATGCCGCCTTTGCTCTGGGCGCCCGCCTTACAAATGCGTTCGCAAAGTATGGTTGGTGCGCCGCAATCCGCGGAGTTGAAGGCGGTGGCCTAGTGGAGGGGCTTCCCGCACACACCTTCCGTACTGATGAGGGCGATGTCGCGCTGAAGTGCCCCACCGAGATCGCGGTGACAGACCGTCGCGAGAAAGAGCTTGCCGATCAGGGTTTGATACCGCTAGTGCACTGTAAGGGAACCGATTATGCCGCATTTTTCAGTGTGCAGTCGGGGAACAAGCCGAAGCTCTACGACAAGGACGCAGCCAATGCTAACGCGCGACTCTCCGCGCAGCTTCCCTACATTCTCGCTATGTCGCGGTTTGCACACTATCTCAAGGCGATCATGCGTGACAAAATCGGCAGCTTCACGTCACGTGAAGAATGCCAGGTTTTCCTCAATCGATGGATTGCGCGCTATGTGCTTGCGTCCGACAGTGGTTCTCAATCTGCTAAGGCAGCATTGCCATTACGTGAAGCTGCCGTTGAGGTGTCGGATGTTCCAGGCAAGGCCGGTGCATATCGCGCCGTAGCTTTTCTCCGGCCGCACTTTCAACTGGATGAACTTACCATATCGCTTCGCCTTGTTGCAGAGCTTCCTGAGTCTGCTCGCGGCTAGGCAGCGCTCAGATTTCCAATCAAGCAATTGTGCACCTAAAACTATAAGAGAGAGATAAGGAAAATTTATGGCAGCCGAAACGGTCAAGAATTGGTGGATTCAAATTCCCGGAGTTCAAGGTGAAGGTACGGCAAATCAAGTTGCTGGATATATTGAGTTGATCTCTTTCAGCCTAGATATGGCGGCCGAAGTTACAGGAGTTGGCAAGTCTCCTAGCAAACCGGTGTTCCATCCCTGCTCCGTAGGATTGAAGGGGGACGCGGCTTCGAGCCTGCTGTTCAAAAATATGATCGGGTGCACAACCTTAGGGTCCATCGTGGTAAAAGGGCTCAAGACGGTGAATTCTAAGCCAGAGGTTTTCGTCGAATATACCTTTTCAAATGCTTATACCCTCAATTTATCGTTCGCACAGGACATGGATGGAGGCCTTGCGATAGGTACTTTTGTCTTTGTCTTTACCGCAATCAAAGTGCAGGCCTATGCGCAAAATGAAAAAACCGGTGCTATGCAGGCGACCGCGGCGGTTAGTTACGATCTTCCTTCGCAACAGGCTAGCTAGGTAAGTCACTTATGGATGCAATCGCGCTCTACAAGGCCGGGCAGTTGGGCCCGGCCATTGAGGCGCTTGGCACTGAATTGCGCACGCAGCCAAGTGACATCAAACGCCGCACTTTTCTCTTCGAGCTGCTTTGCTTCGCGGGCGCATATGCCCGCGCCGAAAAACAGCTCGATATACTTGCCGAAGCGAATAGAGACGCCTTCGCTGGCTCCATGCTGTATCGGGCCGCACTTCATGCACAGCATACGCGTGAGGATTTCTTTCTTGATGGTCAACTACCCACAAGAGATGCGGAGACTGGTCCAATCTCCGGATCGTTGAATGGAACTACTTTTACCTCTTTAGAAGACGAGGACCCTAGGTTTGGCAGCCATCTGGAGGTGTTTATTGCTGGCAGCTATACCTTGGTTCCTTTTCGATACATCCAGCGAATAGAGATCGCACCTCCTAAGCGTCTCCGCGATCTGCTGTGGGCAAGAGCGATGCTCACCACTACATCGGATTTTCGCCTGCAGAACCTCGGTGAAGTATTGCTTCCGGTGCTTTCGCCCGGTAGCTGGGCCTCGGGCAACGATCTAGTGCGGCTCGGTCGTGTAACTGTGTGGGAGAACGCGGACGGAGAAAGAGACGCGTTTCCTCTCGGGCAGAAGAGTTTTCTCGTTGACGGTGAAGCATACCCATTTCTTTCCACCCATGAGCTAACCTTCGCGCATACCTCATCGATCGCCGCAGAGGTCGAATAGTGCCACTGCGCCAGGACCTGCTAACGCCTATCGCTGGAGATAATCCAGCAGGCGCAAGCCTCCGTTACGAACTCGTCTATGGGCAGATCAAAGAGGCGCGCACCGAAGAAGATGAGACACTCCCGGCTGGGGCCTGGGACCGGCCGGTCAAGCGGGCCGATCTAAACCTTGTTGTAAAACTGGCCGGTGACGCGTTGGCCAATAGGAGTAAGGACCTCCAACTCGCAGTCTGGCTGGGAGAAGCGGTCTGCAAGCAGGAGGGTATCTCACTACTGTCGCCTATATTGCAGCTTTGTCTCGAACTGCAGCAGANTTTCTGGGAGATTATGTACCCGGAGATTGATGATGGGGACTTGGGATTGCGCGCAGCCCCTCTCCAGTGGGCCGCAAATCGCTATACCGTAATTGTCTATGGTGTTGGACTTACCAGCCGTGGCATAGACTTTTTTGAGTACAAAGCGGCTCGCGCTGCTGGGAGGGAAGAAGAGGCAAACAATAGCGAGCAGCAACGGGCGCTCCGGCAGCAGATCATTGACCAAGGCAGGCCTACAAGCGAAGCGGTGGACGAGGCGATCGCGGCAACACCCAAGAGCTTTTATATAGAGTTAGAACAAGCATTGCATTCGGCTAGAGAAGTACTGCTCGAATTGGAAATCTATTGCGACGAGCATTACGGGGAAGACGGCCCATCCTTCCGCAAGCTACGAGAGGCCATTGAGGAGGTGCAGAATCTCGCGAGTTCACTGCTGCGCGAGAAACGACGGCTGGAGCCCGACCCGATCGAAGATAGATCCGACAATGGTATCGAAGGCCAAATCGGTGTATCTGATGAGGAACATCATGCCGAGTTGGTGCCCATCTCAAACAAAGAGGAAGTGAAGGACGAGGAACCTCCGCAGACGAGCTCCACCTCGATCCCTAAACGTCGACTGCCCAAGGCAAACGACCAGACGAAAATACCCGAAAGTTGGAGCGCTGCTCTGAGCCGCATCGAAAGCGCTGTGGGTTACATGTACGAGCAGGAGCCAAGCAGCCCTGTGTCGTTTCTGGTGCGAAGTTCCATGCGTGTTGCCGAACTGCGTGTAATTTTCGAAGATCTACGACACGAAGATCTTGTAGCGCCCTCTACCGAACTTAGGCAGTCGATTAAAAGCGTAGCCAATCTAGGGGACTGGATGGAGGTACACCGCCAAAGCTTTGAGGCCCTTGGTACACCGTGCGGTCGCGGTTGGCTTGACCTCTATCGTCATCTTTGGACCAGTTGTCGCGAAGTGGGTTGGGAGGCACAGCAGCGCTCCATTGTCAATGTAGTGATTCAGATAATGCGCGAAATGCCAGAGTTACCGGAATGGACATTGAATGACGACACTCCGGTTGCAAATCCGGACACGGTGCGCTGGCTTGCAGAGGAGATCGCACCACCTGCTGCGGCGGGAGGCCAAGACGCAAATGAGTTGGCGACGGCTTCCGATCCTACGCCCATACTTGCGGCCCTACTAGCAGCTGAAGCCAAATCCTCCGACACGGCAAATGAGGAAGATCTGTTCGTCAAGGCCCAGGCGCTTACCGCCAAAGGCCAGATCCAGGGAGCCATACAAATGTTGGCGCACGATGCCGCGTATCAATCGATTGGGCGTTTGCGTTATGGTCGTAACCTTCAGATCGCCGAGCTATGTGTGCAAAGCGGGAATAGAGCTGTCGCCGTGCCCGTATTGCAGGGCCTTGTACGTGAAGTGGAAGAGCGAAAGCTTGAAAGTTGGGAGCCTCGCCACACAGTTGCACGCCCCTATGCGCTGCTCCTGCAATGTGCGCCTATGGACAAGCTCGACACCCAATCCATCTTTGCGCGCCTGTGTGCGATTGATCCGAGCGCTGCACTAACCATCACTCCACCCGTAGAGGGTTGAGAAAGAAGGCGAGCCATGGCAAGAGCATCTGAGTTACTGGTGGCACAATCTATACTCGACCGGCTGAGTACAACAGAAGATTGGCCCGTGACGCGCGCGCAGTCCATTCATTTTTTGCGCGACAGCATCAAGCGCAATCTTGAATGGCTACTGAACACACGCCGCCCGCCCGTCGCGGGCATTGAAGGCTACCCGCTCGCCCGGCAAACGGTTCTTTACTATGGGCTGCTCGACCTTGGTTCATTAAGCCTTAGCTCAAGCGACGATCAGCGGCGCCTGCAGCAGGGGATCACCGAGATGATCGAGCACTCTGAGCCTCGGCTGCGAGAGGTTCAGGTGCGGCTCGAAGAAGGAGACCTAGAAAGGAAAAAACTACGCTTCCACATCGGAGCGCATATGCAGATGAAACCTTTGCCTGAGGAGATCGTCTTCGACACCGTACTCGATCTCACCACCGGCGAGTATCGGGTGGACTAAAGTCATGCGCCCCGAACTGCTGGATTCATATGAACGAGAACTTACTTATCTCCGCGACATGGGTGCGGAGTTTGGCCGCAAGTATCCGCGCGTGGCGAGTCGACTGTTACTCGAACCAGATCGTTGCGAAGATCCCCATGTCGAACGCCTGATCGAGTCGTTCGCCTTTATGGCGGCTCGCCTCCATCTGCGTCTGGATGACGATCTGCCGGAGCTTACCTCCTCGCTGCTAAATCTCATCTATCCGCACTATCTGCGGCCTATTCCGGCGATGACTATAGTGGAGTGCCAGATAGAATCTGAGAGCGCCGGGAAACAGGGAGCCGCGCTTATGCTGCCCGAAGGTACGGCGCTCAGAACGCGGCGAAATGTGGACGGCATGACGTGTCGTTTTCGCACCACATACCGGGTTGAGCTATGGCCAGTCACGGTGGCTGAGTGTGCCTGGCGCATGCCGGAACAGCTGCCACGTCCGGTGAGAGTCGCCGGCGCCATGGCCGCTTTGCGTGTGGTGCTCCGTGGTGGCAAAGACGTTAAGCCCGGCGCACTCGGTATCTCTTCACTGCGCTTCTACATCGCAGGTGACAGCAACGTAGTCTTCACGCTATATGAATTGCTGGCAAGCAAGTGCATCTCGATCTTGCTGAGCGATCCTCATGCGGCCAATGGGCAAACCATCTCCATCTCTCCCTCTGCGCTCAAACCCGTGGGTTTTGAGGAAGAGGAAAGTCTCTTACCGTATCCGAGGCGCTCTTTCGACGGCTACCGGCTCCTGCAGGAGTATTTTGCATTTCCGCAGAAATTTCTTTTTTTCGATCTCTCGGGGTTAGAGGTCATGTCGGCGTTTGCGTCGAGTGATGAGGTCGAACTACTGTTCCACTTCGGCCGATTCGAGAGGCCGGAGCGTCAACAAGCCCTGGAGGTTGGTGTCTCAACAGAAACGCTACGGCTTGGCTGCACCCCGGCCATTAACTTGTTTTCGCAAACCGCCGAACCGATCCTCCTTACCCAGACGCAGCATGAGTATCGCGTGGCGGCCGATGCACGTTTCACCCACATGATGGAGGTGTTCTCCATTGACAATGTGCTTGCAACAAGTCCGAGCAAGCGCCAGACTACGCCGCTCGCTCCGCTCTATGCCTACCGTTACAGTACGCTTGCCCTGGAGCACGGCGTGTTCTGGCATGCCAACCGCCGATATTCGTCGTTTGAAGAGCGACAACCTTCGTCCATATTTCTGTCTCTTGTCGATCTTAATGGGGCATTCACGGAGCCGGGCACGGAGGTACTGACAGTTCACTGCACCTGTTCCAATCACGACCTGCCTTCGCGGCTTAGCTTCGGGGTTCCGGAGGGCGACTTCGAGGCCGTAAATTTCGCCGGTATACAGCAAATTCGTGCGCTGCATCGCCCCACCGCATCGCTTGATCCACCTGCTGGCAAGGGCCAGCTATGGCGGCTTATCTCACAGCTATCGCTTAACTATCTTTCTCTCGGTGAAGAAGGTTTGGCCGCGTTGCAAGAGATACTTCGTATCCACAACTTCTCTGAATCGTCACAGGTTGAGTCTCAGGTCGCGGGTCTTGTTGCCATGCGCAGCAAACGTCACTTCGCTATCATGCGCGCCGATTACGGTAACACTCCGGCACGGGGCACACGCGTCGAAATAGAACTCGACGAGCGGCAGTTTGCAAACGGTGGAGCATACTTGTTTGCGAGCGTGCTCGAGCGATTTCTGGGCTCCTATGTATCGATGAACAGTTTTTGTCAGTTGCGGGCGGACAGCAATCTACGAAAGGAGGGACTGGGGACATGGATGCCACGAGCGGGCAGTCGGGTACTGCTATGAAAGTTGAAAACCCTCACAAACATGGGGCATTGCTCCGCATGTTGCACGAGGAACCGTTTTCGTTTCGCTTTTTCCAGGCCGTGCGCCTACTGGAGAGGCTGTATCCCGCGCGGATGCCGGTGGGTTACTTCGTCTCTCCTCAAAGCGAGGTTGTGCGCTTCTCGTCTCGCACTTCACTCAATTTTCCTGCGAGCGAGGTGCACAGCTTTCGTGAAAACGAATCTCAGCCAAATGACATGGAGGTCAATTTCCTTGGCCTGACTACCATCAACGGACCGTTGCCGCACCCCTATGCTGAGCATCTCCTGGAGAGGATGCGGGCGAAGGATTACGCGCCGGGCGACTTTTTCGACCTATTCAATCACCGCTTTGTCGCTCTGTTCTACCGTAGCTGGAGGAAGTATCGCTTTTTTATTGGCTATGAGTTGGACAAGGCACTTGGTGGGCAGGTAAGCGGAGACCCGATTACGGCAAGCCTTTACAGCCTCCTTGGGTTCGGCACTCCTGGTCTGCTGCAACGCACATCTCTGTCCGACGAGACAATGCTTTACTACGCGGGCCTGCTCAGCCGCAACGTGCCGACCGCGCAGGCGCTTAAACAGTTGCTCAGCGACTTCTTCGAAGTATCGGTGCGCATCGAGGAATTTACCGGCAGCTGGAACGTTTTGCCTAAAGAGGACCTAACGTATCTGCATGACACCGGCCAGCAATCGGAATGTCTTGGCATTGGCACGATCGTGGGTGATGCCGTATGGGATCAGCACGGCACCGTAACGGTGCGGGTAGGACCCATGTCGCTGAAACAGTATAGGGACTTTCTACCCGGAGGAGTTGCGGCTAAGCAGCTCGAAGCTTGGCTACGGCTCTTCGGACAAGGCGAGTTCGACTTTGCGGTGCGTCTGGTGCTTGCGCGCGAAGAGGTTCCGGGAGTGTTGCTCACGCCAAGACAAAGTGAAATGGGCAGGCTCGGATTTGAGAGTTGGTTGAAGAACCGGCCTTTTTCGCACGATGCTGAGGATGCTGTGTACCGCCTGCACTAGTTATAGACCATCGGCGCAACCGCGAAACAAAAGGAGCAATACGTGAACCTAAAATCCCTCATTGCGAAACTGAACAACACCTGCCGCAGCGCTATGGAAGACGCGGCAGGCCTGTGCGTTGCGCGCACGCACTACGACATCGAGATCGAGCACTACCTGCTCAAACTGCTCGCTGGGACTGATACCGACGTCGCTCTCATTTTGAAGCAATACGGAGTAGACCGATCACGGCTGACCCGCGAACTCGAACGTTCTCTCGACAGGCTGAAAACAGGCAATGCGCGCTCGCCTGCGTTCAGTCCTCAGCTGCTGCGCATGTTTNCCGAAGCATGGACTTTGGCCACGCTCGACTACGAGGCAGGACAGATTCGCTCCGGCTTCACTTTGTTGGCTCTGCTCACAAGTGACGAACTATCTCGCGCGGTCCGCGAGATTAGCGCGGAGCTGCAGTTGATCTCTCTCGAAGCCCTGCGCAAAGACTTCTTCACGATCGTCAGCTCATCTCGCGAAGAGTCGATTGTTCTTGGCACTGGGCAAACCGGTTCTGGCGTTCCGTCTGGAGCCGCTGCAGTCGGTACACAACGCCGTACTCCGCATCTCGACCTGTACACCGTGAACATGACCGCGAATGCGGCTACCGGAAAGATCGATTCTGTACTGGGCCGCGATGTAGAGATCCGGCAAGTGATTGATATTCTGATGCGTCGCCGTCAGAATAATCCCATCCTGACCGGCGAGGCGGGTGTCGGAAAAACTGCGGTTGTAGAAGGCTTTGCTTTGCGCATCGTAGCTGCTGACGTGCCTTCACCCTTGCGTAACGTGCAGCTTCACTCGCTGGATCTCGCCCTGCTGCAAGCTGGAGCAAGCATGAAGGGTGAATTCGAGAACAGGCTCAAGGGACTTATTGAGGAAGTAAAGTCTTCACCACATCCAATCATTCTCTTCATCGACGAAGCGCATACGATGATTGGCGCTGGCGGCCAGGCTGGACAGAACGATGCAGCCAATTTGCTGAAACCGGCGCTCGCGAGGGGCGAACTGCGCACTATCGCGGCGACCACGTGGTCCGAGTATAAGAAGTTCTTTGACAAGGATGCGGCGCTGTCGCGGCGCTTTCAGGTTGTCAAGGTCGAGGAGCCGGTAGAGCCGCAATGCGCGACCATGCTGCGAGGCCTGATACCTGCTCTGGAGAAGCATCACGGGTTGCGAATCCTAGATGAGGCTGTGACCGCCGCGGTGCGTTTGTCGCATCGATATATGGTGGCGCGGCAACTACCCGATAAGGCCGTGAGTGTGCTCGACACGGCCTGCGCGCGTCTCTCGCTCAGCCAGAGCACTACGCCTGGCATCATAGAAGGCGCCCAGCGCAGGATCGCCGATCTCGAGACTCAAGCGCGCATGCTGCGTCGGGAAGAAATCGTCGGAGCGAATCACGTGGAGCGGCTTCGCGAGATCGCCGCTGCGCTTTCTGCCGCGCAGGCGAAGCTCGCGGTCAGCAACACGCAGTGGCAGCGGGAGACAGCTCTGGTTGAAAAAATTCGGACGATTCAGAGAGCGCTCGAAAACGCCGATGAGAGCACCCCTCCCAGCGACAGTGCTCCGATCGCAGGAGCAAATGGAGCTTCGTCGGTACCTTCGCGCAAAGCCCTCGCGGCGCTTGAGCATGAGTTGGCCGAGGTGCAGGACGAGTCGCCGATGATCAGGGTCGCGGTCGATGCACAGGTGGTCGGAGAGGTGATCTCAGCCTGGACTGGCATTCCGCTAGGCAAGATGGTCAAGGACGAGCTCTCCACAGTATTGGAGCTTTCCGCCCACCTGCGAAATCGGGTGATTGGCCAGGATTACGCTATGGAAGCCATCGCACAGCGCATACTCACGTCGCGCGCCAGCCTTGACGATCCGGGCAAGCCAGTCGGCGTGTTCCTGCTCGTGGGCCCAAGTGGCGTCGGCAAGACAGAGACTGCGCTGGCGCTCTCTGACCTGCTATATGGCGGTGAGCGCAACGTGATAACAATTAATATGTCCGAGTTTCAGGAAGCGCACACTGTTTCTACGCTAAAGGGTTCACCGCCGGGATACGTGGGTTATGGCGAAGGAGGCGTGCTGACCGAGGCAGTCCGCCGTCGACCGTACTCGGTAGTCCTGCTCGACGAGGTGGAGAAAGCACATCCAGACGTACTTGAGCTTTTTTTTCAGGTCTTCGATAAGGGCGGCATGGAAGATGGCGAAGGACGTGTCATCAACTTCAAGAACACAGTGCTAATCCTCACCAGTAACGCCGCAACCGAAACAATGATGAAGCTGACTGCAGACCCTGAGACGATGCCGTTTCCGGAGGCACTGGTCAATGCCATCAAGCCGGAGCTAAATAAGATCTTTAAACCGGCCTTCCTTGGGCGCATGTTGATCGTCCCGTATTTGCCGGTTCGCGACGAAGCGCTCAAGCAGATCATCCGCCTCAAACTCGATAAAATTATTAGGCGCTTGCGTAAAAACCACAAAGTTGCTCTGCGCTACGAGGATGCTCTGCTCACCGAGATTGCGAGCCGTTGTACTGAAGTCGAAAGCGGTGCACGAAACGTGGACAACATCTTGTCGAATACCATGCTCCCCGAAATTTCGCGCGAGCTGCTCTTACGCATGGCGAAGGGTGACCCCGGCAGTGCTATTCGTGTGAGTGTAGATCAGGCGGGCATGTTCACTTACGAATGGACCACGAGGAGTGGGATCCCTGCGGAGACCGACATGCCCCATCCATTAGCAACAACATAGATAAGCTATGTGTATGTGTTACTTGGCTCCCGAAGCATTGAGCAGCTTTAGAAAACAGGAAGCGGTAGTGAACGACATGTCATCATACTCACAAGATAAACGTCAGCTCACGCTCATCACCCCGCTGGGTAAAGACGCCGTGCTGATCAACGGATTTAAGGGACGAGAAGCGATCTCGGCGCTTACGGAGTTGGAACTGGACATGCTCAGCCTTCCTGAGAATCCGATCCAACCAGCTTTGCTGATAGGCAAACGTGTCACACTTGGAATTTCTTATAATGAGACCGGGCGGCGCTATTTCAACGGGATCGTGCGCAGCCTGGAGCTAGTTAGTCACGACTCAACACTAGACGTTAGCGAGATGCCCGTTCTGGTCTACAGAGCCGTAGTAGTGCCAAGCCTATGGCTGCTGACACTCAATACACAGACGCGAGTCTTCCAAAATCTGACTGTGATCGAAATCGTAAAAAGCGTGCTTGGTTCTTACTACATCACGCCCAAGAACGATACTCAGGCAACATATCAGCCGCTCGACTACTGCACGCAGTATCGGGAGACGGACTATGACTTTGTCACACGTCTCCTGGAGCAGCACGGTATTTTCTTCTATTTCACGCACACAGAGAACGACCACGTCATGGTGCTTGCCGACAACGCTGGACAACTCGCGCCCTGTCCAGTGAAAAGCACCTATAATTACATGCCCGAGATGAAGAGGCAGGGCGAAGGCTTTTACGATATGTATCTGCATTACTTTGGGGTGCATTCGGCATTGGTCACTGGAAAGCACACGCTGTGGGAGTACCGCTTTACGCAGTTTGCACGACGAGCGAGCAGCCCTGCATCCTCTATGAGTAAAGCGGATGTCGGCGATAATAATCATGAGTGGTACGACTATGCCGATGGCCCCTCCGCATGGGCGAAGACCGATGCCAGCGATGGCAAGATTGAAGAATTCGAGAGTCAACTGCAGGATGTCACGCGTGACAGGAGTGATACAAGGTCGGTCGAGATCACAGGTGAGTCGAATGCAAGCCTTTTATTATCGGGCTTCACCTTCCGCATGGAGAAGCATCCAGACCCCGTACTGAACTCGAAGTACCTCATATTAAGCGTCGAGCATAGCGCTCTGCAGCAGCCGTCATTTCGTAGCAGCGAAATAGGTGTTGACGGTCCATATCGTAACATCTTTACAGCGCAACCCGGTTCGCTCGTCTACCGCCCAGCGCGGACAACGCCAAAGCCGCGCGTTAATGGAGTAGTCACTGGAAAGGTCGTTGTGCCCGCGGGAGAAGATTCGTATGTAGACAAGTATGGCCGTGTCTGTGTGCAGTTCTGGTGGGACCGCACGAGGCCACCCAACCAGGCAGACAACACAGTGCTTCGGGTTGCGCAGGCGTGGGCTGGTTCCGGGTGGGGTACCTATTTCTGGCCGCGTGTCAATGATGAAGTCTTGATTGACTTCATCGAAGGCGATCCGGATGCGCCTATTATAGTCGGCTCTCTCTACAACGGAGTGAATAAGCCCAAGTACGACCCGAAGTCGGAGTACACCCGCTCGGGAATTCTCACCCGCTCTTCGAAGAACGGTTCGGCGGCAAACGCAAACGAACTTCGTTTCGAGGATCTCAAAGGCGCCGAACAGATCTTCGTAAACGCCGAACGCGACTTCGATGTCCATGTGGAGCACGACTGGCATACGGTCGTTGACAATGACGAACACCTGCGGGTTGCGAAGAATCGTTACCACCGTATCGGGGGTGAATCGAACATCCGAGTGGAAAGGAATCAGAGACTCGAAGTCGAGGGCGACCAGCGCTCCAGCGTCCGTGGAGAACAAGTCGAATCGGTCGGAGCCAACCGATCACTTAACGTAACGGGTAACCAATTCAGTACGACAGGAATGGTTCATGTCATTCAGTCTGGAGAGGAGGTTCACATTGTGGGTGGTACACGCGTCGTGATCGATGGAGGGGTGGCGGGGATATGTCTCAGGAGTGCTGAAAGCGCGATCCAAATCGATGCCACCGGCATCACATTGCAGGGAGCTATGCGCATTGGCGTCGCGGCGTGTCTCCCTGGTACACCAGCACCTCCGTCACCAGCACTCACGCCCCCCATTGCCCCTCAGTGGCCAGGAGATGACCCGCGAAAATGATTGGCTGGTATAAAAGGCCGATTCCTTCGCTGCATCCGACCGAGAAACCCGCGATATCGCCAAAACTATCATGGATGGTTTGCCGAATGTGATCATAAACACAAGGCCGTCGTTGCGGTAGCACGCAAACTAGCAGTTCTGCTCCACCGCATCTGGATCACCTAAGAGCCGTATGTGCCCTTCTACGCAAATGCTGCCTAAAGAGATGATCATGTTCACCCGTTGCGACGACACCGTGTTCCGATGACTGCGAGCGCGTTTTGGTCCTAGAGGCCGAACGAGAAATGGCAGCATCGACTCTCCTCTCGAACCCCAACCGGCACCGAGCTTGCACCAAGACAGCTCGTCCAGAGTGCGTATAGAAACCCGGTGGAGAGCAACATGCGGCGCAACAAAACCAAAAGCCCTATGAAGGAAAAAACGAGAAGCGAATCTTGACACCAGTGACCTGCTCACAGAAAACGCGCTTGTCGTCACTTGGTCGAATGGTCGGCTTGTTGCGGGAGAATTTGTGGGACTTCGGAACATGTTTAGACAGATGCTCATCTCACTAAGAATAAGACAGTTAGCTANCAAGTGAGGATGGTACAAAATCAGTTGGTCTAACTTGTAAAGTCTTCTAAGTGATTGAAAGGAATGGAGCCGATGAGCGGAGTTGAACCGCTGACCTACTGATTACGAA
>JGI12053J15887_10000042_pt1 | contig 33978 bp, 34 predicted proteins | sample MedBloCAOM1_O3_FD_15887 | JGI IMG/M metagenome (IMG submission 15887)
CACACGCCGTTCTTCAACAACTACCGTCCGCAGTTCTACTTCCGCACCACCGACGTGACCGGTGTGGTGACGCTGCCGGAGGGCACCGAGATGGTCATGCCCGGTGACAACACCGACATCTCGGTGAAGCTGATCCAGCCCGTCGCCATGGACGAGGGCCTGCGCTTCGCGATCCGCGAGGGCGGCCGTACCGTCGGCGCCGGCCGGGTCACGAAGATCGTCAAGTGATCTGATCTAGTACCGCGAAGCGGCGCTCACCTTCGGGTGGGCGCCGCTTTCGTTTGTGTCCGCTGTGACGTCTGTAACGCATTCGACGCTGAGGCGATGATCATTGCAACGGGCTTGTGGTCGGTGATGAGGGTAGGGGGTCCGGTGTTCGGACGGTTTAGTGCGCTGGCGTGTGCCGCCGCGGTGGCTGGCGCCGCGTTGGCTGGTCTGACGGCCGGTACCGCACACGCGGATCCCGGCTGCCCCGACGTCCACTGGATCGGGGCCGCCGGCTCGGGTGAGCGTGTCGATCCGACCGCGGATGGCGGGATGGGCCGGGTGGTGTATCAGTCCCTGCGCGATCTGTCGCGCCAGCTGCAACAAGATGGCCGCACCGTCACCGCTGAAGCGGTCGATTATCCCGCTGTGGCGGTGCCCGCCGACGGTGACTTGCTGGGCTGGTCCGGGTTCATGAACAGTGTGGACGCCGGGACGGCCGCGCTGGGAGCGCAGTACGCATCGTTCGCCCAGCGCTGCCCGGCCACCAAGGTGGTGTTGGCGGGTTACTCGCAGGGCGCGATGGTGGTGCACCGCAACCTGAATGCACTTGCCGACAGCCCCAATGTGGCTGCGGCGCTGTTGATCGCCGACGGCGACCGGTTACCCGGCGACAACGTGTTCAGCACGGGATCGGTCACCGCGATGCCCGGCAAGGGAAAGGGTGTCGCGCAGGACTGGCCCATTCTGGCGCATGCCCCGGCCAAGCTGCCGTTGGCCATTGGGAGCCGCACGATCAGCGTGTGCGATCGTGGCGACGCGGTCTGCGACTACGACTCCGATGCCGAAAAGGTGACGCAGGCCGCGGTCGCCATCCACACGAGCTACGCGCTCAACACCAGCGGGGGGTACGCCTGGACGGCGCCGGTATACCAACTGCTCGGGCCGGCACGTCAGGTCTCGGCGCCTGACTCGGATGCTCGCGCAATCAACACCACCACCGCGCCTGCGGACAGCAGTAGCGCCGCCAGCACCGCGACGATGGCGTCGATCGCACCGTCCGGCGACATTCCGGCGCGCTGAAGCATCTCCAGCACCGTTCCGGACACCGCGACACCGACACCAGCAAGCGTGACCAACGCGGTCAGCGTGACACCCGCGGCTTCGCCGGCCCGCTCGCTGCGCACGACGGCCTGCGTCGCGACCGTAGTGAACGCGTAGACCAACCCCAGCGTGAGCCCGCACGCCGTCAACGACGGCAGGTACACCGCCCAGGTGTGCGATGCCGCCAGCGCCGCCAACGAAACCGCGGCCGCGACACAAGTCAGACCCATCACCAGCACCGGCGGCCGACTGGCCGCGAGCCGGCCTGCCAGCACGCCGCCCAGCGCGGCTCCCGCCGAGGGCCCGAGGAACGCCAGGCCCGCCGTCAACGGGTCAAGTCCGCGCACCTGCTGCAGGTACATCGTCGACAGGAAGATCGTCACGCCGTAGGCGATGTTTGCGATGGTGCCTGCGATGACCAAGACCGTGAATCGGGGGATTTGGACCAGCGACAGATCGACGAGTGGCCACCGCACACGGTTCTCGACGACAACGAACACAACGAGCGCCGCGAGAGAGCCAGCGAACGCGACGGCCGTCGACGTCGACAGCCATCCCCAGCTGGGTGCTCGGTCAAATGTCAACGTGAAGAAGCCAATTCCGATAGTGACGAGCGCCAGTCCCGCGATGTCGATGCGACGTGGCACGGTCTCGTCTGATGATTCGGTGATGCTCCACGCGCCGATGGCCAGCGAGACGAGTGTCAGCGGCACGTTCAGCCAGAAGATCCACCGCCAGCCGACCGTCTCGGTGAGCAGGCCACCGATCAGCGGGCCCGCCGCGTTACCCAATCCCGCTATGCCATAAGCCAACCCGATGGCGTGGCTGGCCCGCGCCGCCGAAAAGGCATTTGTTAGCACACTCACAGAGACCGGAAAGATCAGCGCCGCACCAAGTCCCTGCAGTGCGCGAAAGGCGATGACCAACGTTGCCGACGGAGCCAGCGCACACAGGGCCGACGCCAGCCCGAACAATGCGACTCCTGCCAGCAGCGTGCGGCGGCGGCCGAAGATGTCGCCGATGCGGCCCGCCGGAAGCATGAATGCGCCAAGGGTGAGCATGTAAACGCTGATCACCCACTGCAGGTCGGTGGGTGTGCTGTCAAGCTCGGAAGCCATCCGCGGCAACGCGAGATTCACCGCGAAGTAGTCGATCTGCACGCAGAACAGCGCCATCGAGACGGCCACCAGGATCCAGCGGAGCTTCACAGCTTCGGTGGCCGAGGTCACGGCCCGACGATACGGCTCACAACAGGCGGATTGGCGCTAATCTGACACCCGAACGAGGCAAACGGCAGGAGCGTGGCAGATGTTAGGGCGTTACATCAAGTCTCAGATCATGGTGCTCATCTGTGGCGGCCTCGTCGGTCCCATCTTTTTGGCGGTTTACTTCGCGACGGGCCAGAGCGGCCTGTTGAAGTGGATGTTCTGGTTCGGCCTTCTCATCACCGCAGCAGACGTGCTGATCGCGCTGGCGCTGGCGAACTTCGGCGCAAAGTCCGACGCTAAGACCCAGGCCCTTGAGCAGAGCGGTGTCCTGGCACTGGCGCAGGTCGTTGGCATCCACGAGACGGGCACCCGCATCAATGAGCAGCCGTTGGTGAAGATCGACCTTCAGATCTCCGGCCCCGGCATCACGCCGTTCGCCACGCAGGACCGGGTGATTGCGTCGATCACGAGGTTACCGATGATCACCAACCGCAAACTGGTCGCACTCGTCGACCCCGCCACAAATGAGTACCAAATCGACTGGGAGCGAAGCGCTTTGGTCGGTGGCGCGATGCCAGCGACCTTCACCCTCGCCGAGGACAACAAGACCTACGACCTGAGCGGGCAGGCCGGCCCGCTGATGGAGATCCTGCAGATCCTCAAGGCCAACGGCATCGGTATGAACAACATGATCGATCTGCGCTCCAACCCGGCGGCCCGCGCGCAGGTGCAGGCCGTGGTCCGGCGCGCTGCGGCGGCACAACAGGCGCCGGCGGCTCCAGCACCTGCCGCTGCCCCGGCCGCCGCGCCGTATGTGGCGCCGCCCGAGCCGACCACCGCACGGCGGCTGCAAGAACTGGAAACCCTGCGCGCCACTGGCGCGATCTCCGACGGCGAATACAACACCAAGCGTCAGCAGATCCTGACCGATCTCTAGCCGGATTCGGGCTCATCGCGCGGCCGAACTGATACGGTCGANCCGTGTCGGACGGTGCGAACCGGGGGGCACGGTACTGGCGGAATCGCTGGAGAGGCAGGCGGTTCGAGCGCCGTCACTGGCTGATGTCGCGTGGCTGCGGCGCCGAGACGGGCGTCCTTGGGGCGATCGAAATCTAGCGGCGCAGGCGCGTGAGAGGAACTGACGTGAGGAATCCGTCCGCCAACTACGGCGTTCACTCCGAGGTCGGCAAGCTGCACAAGGTGCTGGTGTGCTCGCCCGGCCTCGCGCATGAGCGGCTCACCCCGACCAATTGCGACGACCTGTTGTTCGACGACGTGCTGTGGGTGCAGAACGCCCGTCGTGACCACTTCGACTTCATCGACAAGATGCGCGACCGCGACGTCGAGGTGGTCGAACTGCACGAAGTGCTCACCGAGACGATGAAGGAGCCTGCCGCGAAGGCCTGGTTGCTGGACCGCAAGATCGTCCCCAACGAGGTGGGCCTCGGCCTTGTCGACGACACCCGCGGCTACCTGGATTCGTTGCAGCCGCGGCGGCTCGCCGAGCTGCTGATCGGCGGCATGTCCACCCGGGACCTGCCCAAGGAATTGCGATCGGGCTACCGGGCGCTGGCACGCGAAAGCACAGGTGTCACAGAGTATTTGATGCCGCCGCTGCCGAATACGCTCTACACCCGCGACACCACCTGCTGGATCTATGGCGGGGTTACGCTCAACCCGTTGTTCTGGCCGGCGCGACACGACGAGACGCTGCTGATGAAGGCGATCTACGAATTCCACCCGGACTTCGTGGGTTCCCGGGTGTGGTGGGGTGACCCCGAGAAGGTCTGGGGGATGGCCTCCATCGAGGGCGGCGACGTGCTGGTGCCCGGCAGCGGTGTCGTGATCATCGGCATGAGTGAGCGCACCTCACGGCAGGCCATCACGCAGGTGGCGTCGCGGCTGTTCGCCGAGGAGGCGGCGACTCAGGTGATCGTCGCGGGCATGCCGAAGATTCGGGCGGCCATGCACCTTGACACCATCTTCACGTTCGCCGACCGCGACGTGGTGACCATCTATCCGGACATCGTCGACGCGATGCAGACCTTCACCCTGCACCCCAGCGACAACGACGTCGGTGTGGAGGTCGTCGAGGCGGACAAGCCCTTCGTCGAGGTGGTGGCCGCCGGGCTGGGACTTGGCAAGCTCCGGGTGGTGGAGACCGGTGGCAGCGCCTACGACTCGGAGCGCCAGCAGTGGGACAGCGGCAACAACCTCGTCGCCGTCGAGCCAGGGGTGGTGTTCGCCTACGACCGCAACACCCACACCAACACGCTGCTGCGCCGGGCCGGCATCGAGGTGATCACCATCGTCGGCGCCGAGCTGGGCCGCGGCCGCGGCGGCGGGCACTGCATGACCTGCCCGCTGATCCGGGACCCGGTCTACTGAGGTGGACAGGGACTAGAACACGTTCCAGTTCGGCTGTTAGCCTGGTCCGCAGCCTCACGAAAGGAGCAGCGGTGACGGCATCGGGCAGCACCCTGGAAGGGCGAGTGGCATTCATCACGGGGGCCGCGCGCGGCCAGGGCCGGGCGCACGCGATCCGGCTGGCCAGCGAGGGCGCCGACATCATCGCGATTGATATCTGCGGCCCGATCTCGGACACCATCACCTACCCGCTGGCCACCTCCGAGGAACTCGCAGAAACCGTTCGCGCGGTGGAAGCCACCGGCCGCAAGATACTGGCCCGGGAGGCGGACATCCGTGATCTGGCCGCACTGCAGCAGGTGGTGGCCGACGGGGTCGAGCAGTTCGGCCGGCTGGACATCCTGGTGGCCAACGCCGGGGTGCTGAGCTGGGGTCGGATGTTCGAGATGTCCGAAGAGCAGTGGGACACCGTCATCGACGTCAACTTGAACGGGACATGGCGGACCATCCGCGCGGCAGTGCCCGCGATGATCGAAGCCGGCAACGGCGGGTCAATCATCATCGTGAGCTCGTCGGCAGGCCTGAAGGCCACTCCCGGCAATGGCCACTATTCGGCGTCCAAACACGGTTTGGTGGCGCTGACAAGTGCACTGGCTATCGAGGTGGGGGAGTTCGGGATTCGGGTCAACTCGATTCACCCATACTCGATCGACACGCCGATGGTGGAGAAGGAGGCGATGATGGCCATCTTCGCCAAGTATCCGCAGTATCTGCACAGCTTCGCGCCGATGCCGTTCCACCCGGTCAACCACGAGGGCAAGAAGGGGTTGCAGGAATTCATGCTGCCCGAAGAGGTTTCCGACGTCGTCGCCTGGCTGGCCGGTGACGGTTCAGCCACCATTTCGGGCAGCCAGATCGCCGTCGACCGCGGCACCGCGAAGTACTAACCGGGTAGCACCAGGACGGGCACGGGGCTGTGCCGCAGGATTTTGGAACCGCGGGAGCCGAGAAACACCCGGGCGATCCCGCCCGACGGCGACGTGCCGATCGCCACCAACTCGCCCTCGAGCCAATCGGCGTCGTCCAAGGCCTCGTCCCAGCCATTGCCCGTGACGACCTGCAGCTCCACGTCTTTACCGACGACACCATCGGCCTTCAACTGCGGCAGGGTTTCTCGCGCATGCGCCGCCAACTGTTCGAGGATGGAGTCCTCGGCGCTCAGCCCGACCTCCGGTGGATACATCGTGCGGCCACGAACCGCGAAGGTGACGACCCGCATCGGGACGTTCAGCCGCTCGGCGAGTGCCGCAACACGTTCCACCACGTGCAACGTCTCCGGGGTGCCGGGGTACGCAGCGGTAATCCGGGTCAGCCTAACGGCTTTCGATCCTCGGTAGCCGCGTGGGCTGATCGCCAGAGGAACCGGTGAGGAGTGCAGCAGCCGGTCCGCTGTCGATCCGACGACCACCTGGCCGAGCTGGCCGTCGGCGGCTGAGCCCAGAATCAACACCTCGGGTTCGACGTCGGAGACTGCTTCCAAGAGCCCGCCGGACACCGACCGGTGAGCGACCTTGTGGTATTTGACCTCAAGGCCGTGAGCGATCGAGTCGATGCACCCCTGCGCTTCCTTGGCCGAGCTCGCAGCCAATTGCTCAGCGTACTGGGCGTATTCGGCGTCGATTCGGCCCAGTGAGGGCGTCACCCACGGCCGTGGCGCAACCGTGACCACCGTCAGCGATGTCTTCAGAGTCTTGGCCGCTTCGACCGCCAAGTACAGCGACGACCGGCCGCCCTTGCCCGCCAGGTAGCCGACGGCAACCGTCATTGCTGATCCTTTGGCGGAGTGACGAAATGGTGATCCTTCGGCTCTTCGACGAACATGACATCGTCGTCACCTGGAACCGCGGTCGGGATATAGCCATCGGCGCCACCGGCATTGAGCGCACTGTGGCGGCGGCCCCAGAACAGGTAGAACACCAGCACCGCGCTGACACAGCAGCCGAACACGATCCATGTCTGCCAGCGCAAGCCGGACAACACCCACACGCACGCGAGCACGGCGAGAACCGGCGTGACGGGGTAGCCAGGAACCTTGAACGGACGCTCCAGACCGGGCTCGCGTACCCGCAGGATGATCACGCCGATCGACACCACACTGAACGCGACCAATGTGCCGATCGATACGGCATCCAGCAGCCAGTTCAGCGGGACGAACCCGGCCAGGATTGCCGTGATCACGGCGACGATGATGGTGTTGTTGACCGGAGTCATGGTGCGCGGGTTGACCTTTGCGAACATCGGCGGCAGCAGGCCATCGCGGCCCATCGCGAACAGGATCCGGGTCTGGCCGTACAGGACCACAAGGGTCACCGAGAAGATCGAGATCACCGCCCCTGCGGCGAGAAGCGTGCTGGCCCAGGTTCCGCCGGTAATGTGCTCAAGGATGACCGACAGCCCGGCCTCGGACTGTTCGTTCGAGCCAAACTCGGCGGCGTCCTGCGTGCCGAGTCCGGCGAAGGCCACCAGGATGTAGAAGGTGGTGACCGTTATCANCGCGCCGATGATCGCGCGGGGCATGGTCTTTTGCGGATCCTTGACTTCGTCACCTGCAGTGGACACNGCGTCGAGGCCGATGAACGAGAAGAAGATCATGCTCGCCGCCGCGGTGATACCGGCGAAGCCCTTGTCCCAGAAGCCNTGGAAGTGGTCGNCATTGAACGCGGTGAGCGCGATCACGACGAACATTGCCAGCACGCCCAGCTTGATGATCACCATGATGCTGTTGACAAGGGCTGACTCGCTGGCGCCGCGGATCAGCAGTAGCGCGCACATGAAGATCAACAAGACGGCAGGCAAGTTGACGATGCCCGGGGCGGTATCCCATGGGGCTGCCGACAGTGCCTGCGGGATGTGCCAGCCAAATAGGTTGTCCATCAACTTGTTCACGTAGCCGCTCCAACCCACCGCGACCGCGGAGATCGAAACGCCGTATTCGAGCAGCAGACAGGCCGCCACACCCATCGCGACGAACTCACCGAGGGTGGTGTAGGCGTACGAGTAGGTCGACCCCGACACCGGCACCGCCGATGCCATTTCTGCGTAGCAGAGCGCCGATAAGCCGGCCGCGATGGCGGCGATGACAAACGAGACGAGCACTGCCGGACCGGCTTCGGGGACCGCTGCCGATAGCACGAAGAAGATGCCGGTGCCCACCGTCGCGCCGACGCCGAACATCGTCAGCTGGAATGTGCCGATGCTTCTCTTCAGGTGATCAGAGGCACCGTGTGCGACCGGGGCACCGGCCACCGGTCGACGCCGCAACAACTGCTGGGAGAAGCTCAATGATGGAGCGGTCATGCTGCCTCCTGTGGGGGGCTATATCTCAGTACCGGACAACTGTGAACCCGCCTCCGCCAAGACGTCGGCGAACTGGCCAATCGCCCAGTCGATTTCCTCGCCCGTAATGACCAACGGCGGCGCAAAACGCAGCGTCGATCCGTGCGTGTCCTTAACCAGGACACCGCGTTCGGCCAGCGTCAGGCTGATCTGCTTGCCTGTGGCGAGCACCGGGTCGATATCGACGCCTGCCCACAGCCCCATGCCGCGCACCGCGATCACGCCGCGGCCGATCAGCGCGCGCAGCCGCGCATGCAGGCGCTCACCCAGTTCGGTTGAGCGATCCTGGAATTCGCCGCGCCGCAGCATCGCTACGACCGTGCTGCCGATCGCCGCGGCAAGCGGGTTGCCGCCGAAGGTGGAGCCGTGTTCACCCGGGTGCAGCACGCCGAGGATGTCACGGTTGGCCACCACCGCTGAAACCGGAACCACTCCGCCGCCAAGGGCTTTGCCGAGCAGGTAGATGTCTGGCACCACGCCCCAGTGGTCGCAGGCGAAGGTGCACCCGGTCCGGGCCAGGCCGGACTGGATCTCGTCGGCGATCATCAGCGCGTTGCGCTCGGTGCACAGCGCGCGCAACCGCGGCAGGTAGTCGTCGGGTGGCACGATGATGCCTGCCTCACCCTGAATGGGCTCGATGAGCACCGCGACGGTGTTGTCGTCGATGGCGGCGGCCATCGCGTCGGCGTCACCNAACGGCGCGGCCTTGAAGCCGGGAGTGTACGGGCCGAAGCCACGGCGCGCGGCCTCATCGTCGGAGAAGCTGATGATGGTGGTGGTGCGTCCGTGGAAGTTGTTGCGCGCCACCACGATATTGCTCGCTCCGGCGCGAACGCCCTTGACGTCGGTGCCCCACTTACGGGCCACCTTGATGCCGCTCTCGACGGCTTCCGCGCCGCTGTTCATCGGCAGCACCATGTCCTTGCCGCACAGCTCGGCCAGCGCTTCGCAGAATGGTCCCAGCCGGTCGGAGTGGAAGGCGCGACTGACCAAGGTGACAGCATCGAGCTGTGCGTGTGCGGTGGCAACGATCTCGGGATTGCGGTGCCCGAAGTTGACCGCCGAGTAGGCCGCCAGGCAGTCCAGATAGCGGCGGCCCTCCACATCGGTGATCCACGCGCCTTCGGCGCTGGCCGCCACCACCGGCAGCGGCGAATAGTTGTGGGCGACGTAGTGCTCGTCGACGGCGATCGCTACGTCGGTTGCGCTTGTCACGGTCGTAGGATCGCCGCCTTCGGCGACGATGTCCAGGATTGTCACGGATGTACCTCCAGTGTGCAGCATTTGATGGATCCGCCGCCCTTGAGCAGCTCGGACAGGTCGACACCGATGGGCCGGAACCCGGCTTCGCGCAGTTGCTCGGCGAAGCCAGTTGCGGCGGAAGGAAAGACGACATTGAGCCCGTCGGACACGGCGTTGAGGCCGAGCACGTACGCGTCGGCGCTGGCCGCCTCGATGGCGTCGGGGAACAGCTCGAGCAATTGAGCACATGCCTCGTCACTGAACGCCGGCGGGTAGTAGGCGATCGTGGTGTCGTCGAGCACCGCGAGCGCGGTGTCGAGGTGATAGAAGCGCGGGTCGACCAGCTCGAGGCTGACCAGCGGCATGCCCACCAGAGCGGCGATCTCGGCGTGGGCCTGGCGCTCGGTGCGGAAACCGTAGCCGGCCAACACGATGGAGCCGACGACGAGTAGATCACCCTGACCCTCATTGAGGTGCCGGGTCTCGACAGGGTCAAAGCCGTGGCGAGCCATCCACTCGGCGTAGGCGACGGATTCGCCCGCGCGCTGCGGGTAGGCGAACCGGGCGGCCACGGCCTTGCCGTTCACCAGCAGGCCGCCGTTGGCGGCGTACACCATGTCGGGCAGGCCGGCGACGGGCTCGACCAACTCAACGGTGTGTCCCAGTTCCTTATATGTCTGGCGCAGGGTCTCCCACTGATTCATCGCGACGTGGGTGTCGACGGCCGTCGTCGTGTCCATCCACGGGTTGATGGCGTACTCGACGGCGAAGAAGGTCGGGGCCGTCATGGCGTAGTGGCGGGGGGACGATGCACGCTCAGGTGTTTGGTCGGCGCCGCGGAGCCTCCGGGTTGCGGCGACATCAGATACCGGAGCCGCGAGGGCGGCGACATCAGATACCGGAGCCGCGACGGCGGCGACATCAGAAATCGTCATGAATTAGACGGTATAAGGGATTGAATTTGCAATCAATCGCCACTCATTGCGTATATCTGTGTGATCTGTTGCGTCAGGCGTATGATGACGACGGTTTATTGCGTAGGAGTGATCATGGACCGTCTGGACGACACTGACGAGCGCATTCTGGCCGAACTTGCCGAGCACGCAAGGGCCACGTTCGCCGAGATCGGGCAGCGGGTCAACCTGTCGGCTCCGGCCGTCAAGCGGCGGGTCGACCGCATGCTCGATAACGGCGTCATCCGTGGCTTCACCACCGTCGTTGACCGCAATGCGCTCGGCTGGACCACCGAGGCCTACGTGCAGGTGTTCTGCCACGGCACCATCGCCCCCGACGAGCTGCGGGCGGCGTGGGTCGACATCCCCGAAGTGGTCAGCGCCGCAACCGTGACGGGCACGTCGGACGCCATCCTGCATGTACTGGCCCGCGATATGCGGCATCTCGAAGAGGCACTGGAACGCATTCGTTCCAGTGCCGATATCGAGCGCAGTGAGAGCATCGTGGTGCTGTCCAACATCATCGAGCGGCGGCCGTGAGGTTGTCACCGCCGCAGGGTGGCGTATATATCGCCGCGCCCATCGTGTAAGAACTCCACGTGACTAATAGTGGGGGCGTCGTCATCGTCGGCGGTGGGCTGGCCGCCGCGCGAACCGCAGAACAGCTGCGTCGTTCTGAGTACACCGGACCGATCATCATCGTCAGCGACGAGGCCCATCTGCCGTACGACCGGCCGCCGCTGTCCAAGGAGGTCCTGCGCGCCGAAACCGACGACGTCACCCTCAAGCCTGCCGAGTTCTACGACGAGAACGACATCACCGTGCTGCTCGGCAAGGCCGCGCGTTCGGTGGATACCGACGCGAAAACGGTGACGCTGGCCGACGGCAGTGAACTCGGCTACGACGAGCTGATCATCGCGACAGGTCTAGTGCCCAAGCGCATTCCATCGTTCCCAGACCTGCCAGGTATCCACGTGCTGCGGTCATTCGACGAAAGCCTCAAGCTGCGTGCGGAGGCCGGCTCGGCGCGGCATGCGGTCGTCGTCGGCGCCGGGTTCATCGGCTGCGAGGTGGCGGCCAGCCTGCGTGGTCTTGGCGTCGACGTCGTCCTGGTGGAGCCGCAGCCTGCGCCGCTCGCGTCGGTGCTGGGCGAGCAGATCGGGTCGTTGGTGGCGCGGCTGCACCGCGCTGAAGGCGTCGACGTCCGGTGCGGCATCGGAGTCGCCGACGTCGGCGGAACCGAGAAGGTGGAGAAGGTCACGCTGAGCGACGACACCGAACTTGACGCGGATCTGGTCGTGGTCGGCATCGGGTCGCGCCCCGCGACGGCATGGCTGGAGGGCACCGGCATCGCGGTCGACAACGGCGTCGTGTGCGATGCGGTGGGCCGAGCCAGCGCACCGCACGTGTGGGCGATCGGCGACGTCGCCTCGTGGCGCAACACCGTGGGACATCAAGTGCGCGTGGAACATTGGAGCAATGTCGCCGACCAGGCGCGCGCGCTGGTGCCGGCGATGCTCGGCCAGGAGACGTCGCCCGCGGTCAGCGTGCCGTACTTCTGGAGTGACCAGTACGACATCAAGATCCAGTGCCTCGGTGAACCGGAGGCCACCGACATCGTGCACGTCGTCGAGGACGACGGCCGCAGGTTCCTGGCGTTCTACGAGCGCGACGGCGTGGTCGCCGGTGTGGTCGGCGGCGGCATGCCGGGCAAGGTGATGAAGACCCGGGCCAAGATCGCTGCGGGCGCTCCGATTTCCGACGTCCTCTAATCGTGGTTTAGAACTCGCCGAGGTAGAAGCGGGTGCCCTGGTCGTCGGTGCACTGCGCCGACTTCCCGTAGGGCTGCTGCGATGGCTCCTCGATGACCGTGCCGCCGGCCTCGCGCACCCGGGCCACCGCGGCGTCGACGTCTTCGACGGTCCACATCGGGACGGTCACCTGCTGGGTGCTGCCGCCGGCGACGCCCGCCATCGGATGGGTCTGCTGCACGCCCCAGCCGTCGTCGATACGGCCCGGCTCGAAGGTCCAGAACAGCACGCGGCTGTAGAACGCCTTGAACGCGGTCGAGTCGGTTACCTCGTGGGTGATGTACGAAAGTTCGCCTGGCCCAGTTCCGTTGAGCGCCGGGCGCGGCTCACCGGGAACCGGCTGGAACACCGCGAACGCCGCGCCCTGCGAGTCGGTTGCGCCGAGCACCGTGCCGAAGTCGAACCGCTGCGGTTCGTCGACGGTGCCGCCGCCGTCCAGGATCGATTGCCGCGCGCCCTGCAGGTCGGCGACCGCATAGCAGCANAACAGCGTGCGCTGCGCTGGGACGCTGAAGATCCCGATGTGCTGCGTGGTGTTGGTGACCTGGTTGGTCGCCGGGTCATAGGTCCACCCCAGCACGTGACCGTAGAAGGCCGCGGCGCGGTCGGCGTCCGGCGTCCACACCGAGACGTAGCCGACGTCTCCGTGCTGGATCGGCGTCGCGGCTCCGGTCACCGGCCCGGACAGCATCCACCGATGCCCGAACGGGTCGACGATCGTTGCGCTGCGCGAACCGTAGTTCTCGTACGGCTCCCGCTGAACCTGGGCACCGCGTCCGCGCGCCCGCTCCAGCGTCGCGTCGGTGTCGGCGACGTGCAGCATCAGGCTCACCGAAGTCGCTTGAAAACCCGGCGCTTTCAGCCCGATCTCGGGGTACTCGTCGGCCAGGTAGAGCACGCCGCCCGCGATTGCCAGCTCGGCGTGTCCGATGCGACCGTCGTCCATCTCGAACGGTTCTCCGACCACCGAAGCGCCGAAGGTGTCGATGTACCAGGCGATGGCGTCACGCGCATTGGCTACGGTCAGATACGGCAGTGCCGCCGGCCGTGGGGGAGCCGCTGCCACAGCCGGTTCGGCGGCGGGCTCGTTGAGTTCGGCGATGGCTGTGTCGGTGCCACTCATGACAACTCCTTGCGTTCGATTGGGAAGGGACACGGCATCTTCAAGGCGTGCGCGCAGCCGGGCCGCGAACGCCGGATCGGGCTGGACCGGAAGCTCGTCGCCATGCAGCACGGTCAGCGGATCGTGGCTGTTGTTCATGACTTCCCTCCTTCCGGCTCGGGGTAGTGAGATCTGAAGGCGCGGCGGGCCCGCACCAGCAGCGCCTCGGTGGCGTGCACAGTGCGCCCGATCAACGCCGCGCACTCCGGCACCGAGCGGTCGTCCATGTAGCGCAGCGCCAGCACGGTGCGGTGCTGTTCGGGGAGTCTGGCCAGCACGCTCTCGGCAACGATGCGGTCCAGCGCGGCGTCCCAGTCGTCGGCCGGCTCGACCGGTTCGGGCAGCTCAGCCACCGGGACGCTGAACCGGTCGTGCCGACGCCGGTAGTGGTCGGCGAGCTTGTGCCGCGCCACCCCCAGCAGCCATGGCACGGTCATCGGTGGCGGCGTGTCCTTGCGGGCAGCATCCATCGCCGCCAGAAAGGTCTCCGATGTCAGGTCTTCGGCCGTTCCACGATCGCCGCAGCGCCGGACGAAGTACCCGTACACGACCGGCAGTGCATCGTCGTACAGCGCCAGAAGGGTCCGCGGAGCTTCGCTCACACCCTTATCGTCGCCGCCGCGGCCCCAACTCCGACGCCCCAATCCGAAATTTCTTTTCAGGGATCATCCGGGCCGCCTTTGCCGGTCCAGCGCCTGCAGCCCGTCGCGGACCGTGTCGAACGCGTCGCCCAGCGCCTCGGCAAGCGACACCGACTCGTCGGCCAGCCAGTGCTCGTAGGCCGACAGCGCCGTTCCGAGCATCGTCCACGCCACGGTCTGCGGCACGAGGTCTTCCGCCTTGGCGCCCAGGCGCTGCGCGACGAATGCGGCGACGACCGTGCGCCACCCCGCATACATGGTCATCGAATACGCCTGCAGCGCAGCGGTTTCCAGGATGACACGCATCCGCTGCCGGTGCCGGGCGGTCTCCGCATCGTCAAAGGTGTTGAACGCCAACAGCGCCGCGCGCAACGCGTCCCCCATCGGGACATCGCGGTCCAGATCGTTGAGCAGGTCGCGCATGTGGTCTAGGTGCACGTCGAATTCGCCCCACGGCAGGGCGTTCTTAGACGGGTAATAGCGAAAGAGGGTGCGGCGGGCGATGCCGGCGGCCTCGGCGACGTCATCGACGCTGACCTCGTCGAAGCCGCGGGCAGCGAACAGCTCGATCGCCACGTTGCTGATGTGGTCGCAGGTCGTCGAGCGGCGACGGCCCACGCGGTGCTCGGAAACCGGCCGCATGCTCCCGCCCTTCCATTTCGGCACTCGATGCCATATTATTGCGACCTCGGTCACACTGTCGAGACCCAATGCGACGAAAGGTGCTGTTCATGGAGCCTAGCCAAGACGTAGGAACCGAGGCCGGAGCCGCAGCGCCGGCGACATCAGGCAGCGAACTCGTCACCGAGACCCTGGTCGAAGAGGTGTCGATCGACGGTATGTGCGGGGTCTACTGACGGTGTCGGCGCCTGCCGCGGCGTTCGATCCGGACCTCAGCTGGCGGCTGCATCACCAGGTGGCGGTGCGGCCCGAGCCGTTCGGTGCGCTGCTCTATCACTTCGGCACGCGAAAGCTGTCCTTCCTGAAGAACCGGACGATCGTGGAAGTGGTCAATTCGCTCAGCGACCATCCCGACGCCCGCTCTGCCTGCCGCGCCGCGGGAATCGACGACTCGCGGCAGGCGCCCTATCTGCACGCGCTCGGCGTGTTGGCCCAATCCAAGATGCTAGTAGCAGGGAAGGACCGATGACCGTCATCGATTCGGCGCTCGCGCCGGAAACCGATTCGGCGCTCGCGCCGGTCGTACAACCGGTGCCACGATTGGTCGAGCAGTTCGAGCACGGCCTCGATGCGCCGATCTGCCTCACGTGGGAGCTCACCTACGCCTGCAACCTGGCGTGCGTGCACTGCTTGTCGTCGTCGGGCAAGCGCGACCCGCGTGAACTTTCGACGCAGCAGTGCAAGGACATCATCGACGAGCTCGAGCGTATGCAGGTGTTCTACGTCAATATCGGCGGCGGTGAACCGACTGTGCGCCCTGACTTTTGGGAGCTCGTCGACTACGCGACCGCCCACCACGTTGGCGTGAAGTTCTCCACCAACGGCGTGCGCATCACCCCTGAGGTAGCCGCGAAGCTGGCGGCGAGCGACTACGTCGATGTGCAGATCTCACTTGACGGCGCGACGGCTGAGGTCAATGACGCTGTGCGCGGCCACGGTTCGTTCGCGATGGCGATCCGCGCCTTGGAGAACCTGGCCGACGCGGGCTTCAAGGACGCCAAGATCTCCGTAGTGGTGACGCGGCACAACATCGACCAGTTAGACGAATTCGCAGCTCTGGCAGCGCGTTACGGCGCCACGCTGCGGATCACCCGATTGCGCCCGTCCGGCCGCGGAGCCGAAGTGTGGGACGAACTCCATCCGACCTCCGAGCAGCAGGTACAGCTCTACGACTGGTTGGTGGCCAAGGGCGACCGGGTCCTCACCGGTGACTCCTTCTTCCACTTGTCGGGCCTGGGCGACCCGGGCGCGCTCGCCGGGCTGAACTTGTGTGGCGCCGGTCGAGTGGTGTGCCTGATCGACCCGGTCGGCGACGTGTACGCCTGCCCGTTCGCCATCCACGACCGCTTCCTGGCCGGAAACATCCTGTCGGACGGCGGTTTTGACAGCGTCTGGAAGAACGCGCCGCTGTTTCTCCAGCTGCGGGAACCGCAATCGGCCGGTGCGTGCAGCAGCTGCGGGCACTACGACAGCTGCCGTGGCGGTTGTATGGCCGCCAAGTTCTTCACCGGCCTCCCGCTGGACGGGCCGGACCCCGAATGCGTGGAGGGCTACGGCGCTCCCGCACTGTCGCAGGAGCGAGTCAAGCCCAAGCCAAGCGGTGACCACTCACGTGGAACCAAGCAGGGGCCGATTCCGCTGACGTTGTTGACAAGCCCGCCCAGGCCTGACGCCGCCGCCAAAGTGGCTCCGATCCGGCTCTGCAACGAAAGCCCGGTGTAAGTAATGGCACGCGACACATGGTTCGAGACGGTGGCGTTCTGCCAGGAGGCGGCCAAGAAGCGCCTACCGAAGTCGGTGTACAGCTCGCTGGTGGCCGCCAGTGAGAGGGGCGTGACGGTCGCCGACAACATCGACGCGTTCGCCGAGCTCGGCTTCGCGCCGCACGTGATCGGCGCGTTGGAGAAGCGAGACCTGTCGACAACCGTGATGGGACAGGATATTTCGCTGCCAGTAATGGTCTCGCCGACCGGTGTGCAGGCGGTCCATCCGGACGGCGAGGTAGCCGTTGCCCGCGCCGCCGCTGCGCGCGGTACGGCGATGGGCCTGTCTTCGTTCGCCAGCAAGCCGATCGAAGAGGTCATCGCCGCGAACCCGAAGTTGTTCTTCCAGGTGTATTGGCTCGGCGGCCGCGACGCGATCGCGGCGCGTGTGGAGCGGGCGCGGGAAGCGGGTGCCGTCGGCCTCATCGTGACCACCGACTGGAGCTTCTCGCACGGCCGGGATTGGGGCAGCCCGACGATCCCGGAGGAGATGAACCTGCGGACCACCGTGCGGATGCTCCCGGAAGGGCTGACCCGGCCACGTTGGTTCCTGCAATGGGCCAAGACCATGCGCCCGCCGAACCTGCGGGTGCCCAACCAGGCGCCGCGCGGCGAGCCGGGCCCGCCGTTCTTTGCTGCCTACGGCGAATGGATGGGCACGCCGCCCCCGACGTGGGAGGACATTGCCTGGTTGCGCGAGCTGTGGGGCGGACCCTTCATGCTCAAGGGTGTGATGCGAGTCGATGACGCCAAACGTGCGGTGGACGCAGGTGTTTCGGCCATCTCCGTNTCTAATCACGGCGGCAACAACCTGGATGGCACACCCGCGTCAATTAGGGCATTGCCTGCGATTGCCGACGCCGTTGGCGACCAGATCGAGGTGTTGCTGGACGGCGGCATCCGGCGTGGCAGTGATGTGGTGAAGGCGCTGGCGCTCGGCGCGCGCGCGGTGATGATCGGTCGCGCCTACCTGTGGGGCCTGGCGGCCAACGGCCAGGCCGGCGTCGAGAACGTGCTCGACGTCCTGCGCGGGGGCATCGACTCGGCGTTGATGGGTCTGGGTCGTGCGTCGGTCCACGACCTGGTTGCCGGCGACGTCCTCGTCCCTCCGGGGTTCACGCGTGTGCTCGGCGTGCCCACCGGCGCCGACGACTGACCAGCAACACCGTCAGCACCCAAGCATCCTGGTACAGGCGTGGCGGAGGGGGCTGGCGTGATTAAGTGGCGGCCGGTTACGGGAAATTCTCGGAAATCAATTGCTGCGCATGCGCCAACAATTGGCGCACACCAGGTGAATTCGGCCTACCATCGGCGGGTGGCTTTCCCCAGCGACCTCGCGGACTCAACGTCGAGACAGCTGCAGAGCACGTCGCCCGCGTTGATCATCCCAGTAGGCTCGGTCGAACAGCATGGACCCCACCTGCCGCTTGACACCGACACCCGCATCGCCACCGCTGTCGCTCGCTCGGTTGCTGCGCGGCTCGCCGACCGGAATGAATCCAATTGGACCCTGGCGCCCGCGATCGGCTACGGCGCGAGTGGCGAGCACGAAGGCTTCCCCGGCACCGTCTCGATCGGGACGTCGGCGCTGCGGCTTTTGCTGGTGGAGTTCGGACGGTCCGCATCGCAATGGGCATCGCGCCTCGTCTTCGTTAACGGACACGGCGGAAACGTCGAGGCGCTTGCGGCCGCGCTGGCTTTGCTTCGGTACGAGGGGCGCGACGTCGGCTGGTGTTCGTGCACCGTCGCGAATGCCGACGCACACGCCGGCCACACCGAAACGTCTGTATTGCTACATATTTCGCCGACCGACGTGTGGGCCGACGAGCGCCTCCCCGGCAATAGCGCGCCCCTGGCGGAGTTGATACCGCAGATGCGTCATGGCGGTGTCGCCGCCGTGAGCGAACTCGGTGTTCTCGGAGACCCGACGACCGCGACAGCCGAGGAAGGTGAACGGATCCTCACCGAGATGGTCGACGCATGTTTGCGGCGCATCGCCCGGTGGGCACCGGACCGCGACGGGATGCTGACATGACCGGACCGCGACTGCCCGATGGGTTCGCCGTCCAGGTGGATCGCCGGGTGAAGGTGCTCGGTGAGGGCTCCGCCCTGCTCGGCGGCTCACCCACTCGGCTTCTGCGTCTCGCGCCGGCCGCGCAGACCATGCTGGATGGCGGCAGGCTCGAGGTGCACGACGCGGTCAGCGCGCAGCTCGCTCGCACATTACTCGACGCCACAGTCGCCCACCCGCGACCAGCCACCGGTCCCTCGCACCGCGACGTCACGGTCGTTATTCCCGTGCGCGACAACGTTTCTGGCCTGCTGCGCCTGGTGGGCACGCTGCGCGGCATGCGCGTGGTGGTGGTCGACGACGGCTCGGCCCAGCCCGTGTACCAGAGCGACTTCGCAGACATGCATTGCGACATTCAGGTGCTGCGGCACACGCGCAGCAAGGGACCCGCGGCGGCGCGCAACACCGGCCTTGCCGCGTGCAGCACCGACTTCGTGGCATTCCTCGACTCCGACGTGGTGCCGCGACGCGGGTGGCTGGAGGCGTTGCTCGGCCATTTCTGTGACCCCGCCGTCGCACTGGTCGCGCCCCGGATCGTGGGGCTGCGGCAAGCCGACAACCTGGTCGCACGGTACGAGGCGGTGCGCTCGTCGCTGGACCTGGGTCTGCGTGAGGCACCTGTGGTGCCGTACGGCACGGTGTCCTACGTCCCCAGCGCCGCCATCATCTGCCGCCGCTCCGTGGTCAAGGAACTGGGCGGGTTCGACGAGACGCTCAAGTCCGGCGAGGACGTCGACCTGTGCTGGCGCTTCATCGAGGCCGGCGCCCGGCTGCGCTACGAACCCATCGCGCTGGTCGCTCACGACCACCGCACACAGATGCGGGAATGGTTCGCGCGCAAGTCTTTCTACGGCGAATCAGCGGCCCCGCTTTCGGTCCGGCATCCCGGCAAGACCGCGCCGTTGGTGATCTCCGGATGGACGCTGGTGGTCTGGATCCTGCTCGCCATGGGGTCCGGCATCGGATACCTGGCCTCGATGATCGTCGCCGCCATCACGGGCCGTCGCATCGCCAACTCACTGAGCACCGTCGAGACGGAACCCAAAGAAGTGGCAGTGGTGGCCGCGCACGGCCTGTGGTCGGCCGCCCTGCAGCTGGCGTCCGCGATCTGCCGGGAGTACTGGCCTATCGCGTTGATCGCCGCGCTGTTGTCCCGGCGCTGCCGCCAGGTGGTGCTGGTGGCGGCCGTTGTCGACGGGGTGGTGGATTGGATCACCCGCAACGGCAACGCCGACGACGACACCAAGCGAGTGGGGCTGTTCACCTACTTGCTGCTTAAGCGCCTCGACGACATCGCCTACGGCGTTGGGCTGTGGACCGGCGTGGTCCGCGAGCGGCACGTCGGGGCCCTCAAACCCCAGATCCGGACCTGAAGCGGCCTTGCACAGCGATGTGCTGATCGTCGGCGCCGGCAGCGCTGGATCTGTTCTGGCCGAACGGCTTTCCGCCGACCCGCAGTGCCGTGTGATGGTCGTCGAAGCCGGGCCGGGGCCGTCCGATCCGCGGGTGCGCACCCAGATCAGCGACGGTCTGCGGCTGCCGATCGGCACTGCCAGCTCGGTGGTACGGCGCTACCCGACGACCCTGACCGACGACCCCAAGCGCAGGGCACAGATTATGCGGGGCGCGGTGGTGGGCGGTTCGGGTGCTGTGAACGGTGGATACTTTTGTCGCGGCCTGCCAACGGATTTCGACGGCTGGGGATTGCCGGGCTGGACGTGGGCCGAGGTCCTGCCGCACTTTTGTGCGATCGAAACCGACATCGACTTCGACACTCCACTGCACGGCTCGGACGGACCGATTCTTGTTCGTCGCGTCTCCGAATTCGATGGCTGCACAGCATCGTTCGTGCGCTCGGTCGGCGAAGCCGGTTACCGGTGGATCGAGGATCTCAACGGGGCTTCGCTCGAGGAGCCGTTACCGACGGGCGTCGGCGCGGTGCCGCTCAACATCAACGGGGGGACACGGGTGGGCCCCGGCGGCGCGTACCTGCAGCCCGCGATGGACCGCATCAACCTCACCCTGCTGACCAACACCCGGGTGCGACGCGTGCGGATGTCCGGTGTCCGGGCCGTCGGCGTGGAGTGCATCGGACCGGACGGCGCCATCGATCTAACGGCGGATCGAATCGTACTGAGCGCGGGGGCAATTGGATCCGCACACCTTCTGATGCTGTCCGGCGTTGGCCCGCACAGCGTGCTGGGGGCGGCAGGAGTGTCGGTGGTGGCGGACCTGCCCGTTGGTGTCGCGTGTGTGGATCACCCTGAATGGGTATTGCCGGTGAACTGGTCGGCCACCCACGGACTGCCGCCGCTGGAGGCGGTGCTCACTACCGATCGTCTCGAGATTCGGCCCTATACAGCCGGATTCGGCGCCATGATCAGCGGGCGACGGGACGATCCCGCCGACCGTCCGCACATCGGCGTCGCGTTGATGCAGCCCGAGTCCCGTGGCCGCGTGGCGCTGGCGTCCGCCGATCCGGACACGGTCCCGATCATCGAACACCGCTACGACCGCGAGCCCGCCGACGTTGCCGCGCTGAGCGCGGGCGCCGAGCTGGCGCGCGAATTAGCGGGTTCGACCGCACAAGTGGGGCCCGTGTCCTGGTCGACCTCGCAGCACCTGGCCAGTACCGCGCCGATGGGCGTCGACGGGGACGCGAGTGCGGTCGTGGACACCCAGTGCCGCGTCCACGGTATCGACAACCTGTGGGTGGTGGACGGATCGGTGCTTCCCGCAATCACCAGCAGGGGACCGCACGCCACCATCGTGATGATCGGCCATCGGGCGGTCGAGTTCATCGCCCGGTGACATGGGGAAGCGCCGTGAGCGCCTCCGCGAGCAGCGTCGCCGCCACCACGCCGTCGATCACCGGCACGTTCAGCTCTGTGCTCAGCGGTTCGGCGAATCGGGCCATTGCCGCACAGCCCAACACGATTGACCGGCTCTTGTCGTGTGCAAGGGCATGGCGGCACAGCGCGCGGATCGGATCGATGGTGGCCGGATCGGAGTCGATGCGCAGCACCGGAATATCGCACGCGTGCACGCCCGCACAGTTTGCCGGTGTGTACATCGTGGCGAGTTCTCGTGCCCGCGGCACGGTGGCCGACATGGATGTGACCACCGAGAAGGAGCCTGCGGTTAGCGCGGCGGCGTGCATGGCCGCCTGCGCGATACCGAGCACCGGTGCGTCGAGCATGTCCCTAGCTTCGTCGAGGCCGGGATCACCGAAGCACGCCACCACGTACGTGTCCGGCCGATCCGCCTGCGGTCGCGCAGAGGCTGTCCGGAGTTCGGCGAGAAGGCCTGGTATGCACCGACGTTCGTCGTCGTCGTTCTCGATGCTCGGTGGCCCGTGTGGGGGATTCGTCGCCTCGACGACGGTGTCCGGCCGCGCGACCGCTGAGGCGCTGGCGGCGATCGCCGCCGTCATCGACGCCGTTGTGTTCGGGTTGACCAGGAGCAGACGCACGACGACGGTTATACCGCGCCGACCGGCTCCTGGTCACCGATGCTGGCCGCCGGTGCCGGGCTGTTACGCGTGGCGGCCCAGTAGAGCGCAAAGGCCAGGCCGCAGCCGATGAACCAGCTGTACTGGGCGGCGGTCGTCATTCCTGGCAGATTGCCGAACAGCACCGGAAAGACCGCAACCGCTCCGCTGATCACCGTCACCAGGACCGCTTTCGGGTTGTAACCACCATTGTACCAATAGGTTCCGGCCTTCGACATGGTGAACAGGTCGTCGACCACGATGCGCTGCTTCTTGACGAGGTAATAGTCGGCGATCAGCACGCCGAACAGCGGGCCGATGAACGCGCCCAAGATCTCCAGCGTGTAGTGGATGACCTCGGGATTGTTGTACAGGTTCCACGGCGTGATCAGCACCGAGCCCACCGCGGCGATCATGCCTCCGGCACGCCAGCTGATCCGCTGCGGGCTGACATTGGAGAAGTCGAATGCCGGTGAGATGAAATTTGCGACGATGTTGATGCCGATGGTCGCGATCGTGAACGTCAACGCGCCAAGCACTATTGCGAGCGTGTTGTCGATGCGCGCGACGGTTTGGACCGGGTCGGTGATCAGTTCGCCGAACACCGGCACCGTGGCGGCGGCCGTGATCACGACCAGCAGCGAGAACATCAGGAAGTTGACCGGAAGTCCGAGGAAGTTACCCCGTTTCACGGCGGTGAAACTTTTGCCGTAGCGGGAGAAGTCACCAAAGTTCAGCATCGGACCCGAGAAGTACGACACGACGAGCGCGATGGCACCCAGCATGACGACCAGCGTGTTGCCGGTTTTCTTGCCGCCGAGGTCGAACCCGAAATGCCAGTCCGACCGGTACAGCAGGTATCCGCAGAGGACGAACATCACGACATACACCGCGGGGCCACAGAAGTCGATGAACCTGCGGATGGTCTCCATGCCGGTCCAGAAGACGCACGCCTGCATCACCCATAGCAGCGCGTAGGTACCCCAGCCCAGCAGTGGCAGGCCAAGGAATCCGTACTGGCCGACGTCGGCATAGGGCGCCAACGCCGGGAACAGCTTGAGCAGCACCACGTCGAGCGCGGCGGAGGCCAGATAGGTCTGAATCCCGTACCAGGCGACCGCGATCAGGCCGCGGATGATGGCCGGCATGTTGGCCCCCAGTACGCCGAATGCGCTGCGGCACACCACCGGATAGGGCACGCCTGCAGCCTGACTCGGTTTGGCCACCAGATTGCAGAAGATGTTGACGATGACGATGCCGATCACCAATGCGGTCAGCACCTGCCAGCTGGAAAGGCCAAGCGCGAACAGGCTTCCGGCTGTCACATATCCGCCGACGCTGTGCACGTCGGACATCCAGAACGCGAAGATGTTGTACGAGGTCCAGGTCTGCTTCTTGAGCGGAATCAGGTCTTCATTGGCCAGCCGCGGATCGTAGACGGCGGTGAACGGCTTGGCGGCGGCCGCGGCGGCGACGGATTCGGTGCTGTCGGCGGTTTCGGTCACCCTGGGGGACGCTAGCGGCGCCGTGTTTCTAAACCGTTGCGGCCGCGCTACATCGGTGCTGCGGGCTCGTCAGGCTGACGAGCGCGACGTCAGCCGCCGTAGAAAGCCGAACTGCTGACCGTCGCGGCCCGGTGCCCACACGGCGACGAAAGCCGCAGCGACGACCAAGCCGGCGGACACCACCAGCAACGACAGGTCCATCGACTGGATGAACGCGGACTCGGCGAGCTCGGCCAGTCGCGCGCCCTGGGGGCCCATCCGGTCGGCGACTGCGAGGGCGTGGGCGAGGGAGTCGAGTGTCGACTCGCGAACTTGCTCGGGAAATGCGGTCAGCTTGGGGGCGAGCACGTTGTTGTACTGGGCGGCGAGCACCGATCCGGCGACCGCGATGCCGATCGCGGCGCCGACCTCCCGCGTGGCGTCGTTGACCGCCGACGCGACACCCTGCTTCTCGTTCGGAACCGCGTTCATGATGGCGGAAGTCGTTGGTGCAACACACAAGCCGATGCCAGCGCTGGTGACCAGGATTGGCCAGATGAGGTCGATGTACGTCGACCCGGCATCNAGGAAACGCATGGAAAAGAGCCCGACGGCAATGAGGAACAAGCCGAGCGCCACCGCCACCCGCAGACCGATCCTCGGCAGATAGAGATGCATCGTTGCGCCAAGGACCATGATCGGTACCGCCAACGGCGTGAGGGCGAAGGCAGTCTGGAGCGGGCTATAGCCGAGGATCAACTGCATGTATTGCATTGCGACGAAAAAGAATCCGAAGTTGGCGAAGAAGAGAAAGGTGATCCCGACCGATCCGGTGGCGAAGTCGGGTCTGCCGAACAGCCGGACGTCGAGTAGGGGATGCTTGCGCTGCAGTTCCACCACCGCGAACGCGGCCGCCAACGCGATACCGGCTGACATGGCGCCCCAAACGATCGGATGCGTCCAGCCGCGCACCGGCGCCTCCACGACTCCGAATACGAACACCGCGAGGGCGGCGCCGATGAGCACCGCTCCGATCCAGTCCAGCGGTGTGGCGCTTTCGTCGCGCGACGAGGAGATCGTGCACGTGGCGATGAACAGGGCGATGCCTGCGGCCGCGAACCCGTAGAAGATGGACTGCCAGGAAAAGAAGTTCAACAGGAGCCCGGTGCCCATGAAACCGAAAATCGCTCCGGAACTCGCGACGCCGGCCCAGATTCCAACGGCCTTGTTGCGCTCGGACTTGGGGAAAGCGGCGGTTAACAGCGACAGCGTCGCGGGCATGATGAACGCCGCGCCGATACCCGCAACCGCGCGCGCAATGATGATCTGGACCGGACTGTCGAACATGATCGGCGAGAGCGAGGCCACGGCGAAGATGGCCAGGCCGACCAGCAGAGCGCCGCGGCGCCCGTACCGATCGCCGATCGCACCCGCCGGCAGAAGCAGACAGGCCAGCACAAGGGTGTACCCGTCGACGATCCAGGTCAGTTGCGTCTGGGTCGCGGAGGTCTGCAGTGCGACGTCGGGAAGCGCTGCGTTGAGCGCGACCATCGAGGAGATGACCAGCAACACGTCGAGGGCGGCGACCGTCAGCAACCAGAAGCGCGCGCGCTTGGACAGGGTGGCCACGCCGGCGTCGATATCCTGGTCGGACCGGGCGCGGGTGTCGACCATTGGCGTCGCGCTCCTTCGGTGGGGTAGTTTTAAGACTAACAGTCTCGGTATGAGACCGATAGTCTTGTTTCGGCGTCGGAGGTGGTGTAGACGATGATGACCGTGAGTAGCGATCCGCGGCCGGCCCGGTCGCGGGCTCGTTTGCTCGACGCCGCGACAGCGTTACTGCGATCGGGCGGCCCAAGTGCGGTCACCGTCGTTGCGGTCACACGTAGCGCCGACGTTGCGCGGGCCACACTGTATCGCCACTTCCCCAGCGCAAACGACCTCGTGGCCGCGGCGTTCATGAGGCTCATCCCGCCGGCGCCCATGCCGCCGGACGAGGGCTCGCTGCGGGAACGGCTCACCGCCATCGTGGTGGCGTGGGGAGAGTCGATCGCGGAGGTACCGACGACGCTGACGGCGATGGCCTGGCTGTCGCTGGGACCCGACATCGGCCGGTTGCCCGGTGCTCATCAGTCCGAGCCGGGCAGCCCCGAGATGCGCTCGCTGCGCGAACGCATCGCCGAGCAATACTCGGCGCCGTTCGACGCCATCTTCGACAGCCCCCAGGCCGCGGCCGAACTCAAACCGGTCGACAGGACGATGGCTTTCGCGCTACTGATCGGCCCGCTGGCGTTCGGCAGGATCAGCACGCTGACTGAGTTCGACTACCAGGCGGTCGCGATCGCCGCGGTCGACGGGTTTCTCAAATGCTTCGCGAAGAATCCGGAAATCACTTGAGCGAGTAGCGAATCGGCAGGTGCTTGAGTCCACCCACGAATGTCGTCGCCGAAAGTTCCGGCTTGCCGGCCAATTCGATGGACTCCAGTCGCGGAATCAGTTCACTGTAGAGACTGGCCATCTCCATCCGCGCCAGCGCCGCGCCGAGGCAGAAGTGCACCCCGTATCCGAACGCCACATGCTTGTTCGGGTCGCGGCCGACGTCGAACCGGAACGGTTCGTCAAACACCTCTTCGTCCCGATTTCCGGAAACGTAGGCCAGGTAGACGGATTCACCTTTGGCGATGTGCACGCCGCGGACGGTGGTGTCCTCGGCGGCAGTGCGCATGAACTCCTTGACCGGTGTGGTCCACCGGATCATCTCCTCGACCGCGGTCGGCATGAGGTCCATGTCTTGGCGCAAACGCTCTAGTTCACTGGGGTTTTCGATCAGCGCGAGCAGTCCGCCGGAGATGGCGTCCTTGGTGGTGTCGTGGCCGGCGCTGGCGACGATGACGTAGTAAGACGCGGTGTCGACGTCGGACAGCGGTTCACCGTCGATGCGGCCATTGGCGATCGCCGACGCCAGGTCCTCGGTCGGGTGTTCGCGACGTGACGCCGTCAGTTGGGAGAAGTAGGTGAAGAAGTCCAGCAGAATCTGCAGCTGCTCCTCCGGCGACTGGCCGCGCTTGTTGTACTCCTCGTCGTCGCCGCCGAACATCTCCTGCGTCAGCATGTGCATCCGCGGAAAGTCTTCCTCGGGCAGGCCGAGCAGCGACATGATCACGTACAGCGGGAAGTTGACGGCGATCTCGGTGACGAAGTCGCACTCGGGCCCGATGTCGCGCATCCGATCGACGTAGCGTTTCGCCAACTCGTCGACGTGCACTTTGAGATCGCGCATGGCCTTGGGGCGGAACCAGTCGGCGCCGATGGCGCGGACCTTGCGGTGATGCGGATCGTCCATGTGGATGAGGGTGCGCAGGCCCGTCCCGGCGGCGAGTTGTGCCTTGGCGAAGTCGTCGGCCTCTGCGGTGCTCAGCAGGGGACGCGGCTCGGACAGGAACAGGTTGTTGGCCCGCTCGATGGCCATGATGTCGGCGTGCTTGGTGATCGCCCAGAACGGCCGGTATGGCCGGTTGTCAACCCAGGCGACAGGATTGTTCGCCCGCAGATGGGTGAGCGCCGCGTGCAGCCGTGTGTCATCGGCGTAGGCCGTGGGATCGGCCAGGACTTTCGCGGCTTCGTCCATCGTCGGCGTGCTCATACGGGCTCCTCACTGCCGGGCTGCGGCTGCGAACTTGACGGGTGTCAAGTCCGCATACTATGTGACGCGGGCCACCTGAGGGAAGAGTTGGGTGGATCTTCTGCGGATAGGCTCGGCCCCTATGCAGTGCGCATCGGTTCGCCGCCTGTTGGCGCTCGCGTTCTGCGTGTTGCTGGCCGCCGGGTGCGGCCGAGGCGGCGGTGAACCCCACAAGACAGCCGTCCCGCCCGAACACACCGATCCGGCCTTCGTGCAGACTGCCACCGGCGCTGTTCGCGGTGTCGTCGCACCGGATCACCGCATGTTCGCCGGAATCCCGTATGCCGCACCACCGGTCGGGCCCCTGCGGTGGCAGCCTCCCGCACCGGCGGCGGCTTGGCAGGGGGTGCGAGATGCCACCCGCCCTGGCCTGCGCTGCATCCAGAACGCCAAAAGTGACCCGGAGTACGGGCGGCATGCGAGTGAGGACTGCCTGACGCTCAACGTGTGGACGCCGCCGCCATCGGACGAACGCAAGCCGGTCATGGTCTGGATCCACGGCGGCGCCTTCATCAACGGCAGCGCCAGCATCTACGACTCGCGCTGGCTGGCTGGACGCGGCGACATCATCGTCGTCACCATCAACTACCGGCTTGGGGCGCTCGGCTTCCTGGCCCACCCAGGACTGGGCCCCGCCGGAGCTGTCGGCAACTACGGCCTCGAGGATCAGCAGGCAGCACTGCACTGGGTACGTGACAACATCGCCAACTTCGGCGGCGACCCCGACAAGGTCACCATCGCCGGTGAGTCGGCGGGCGGCATGTCGGTGTGCGACCACCTCGTAGCGCCCGGATCCGAGGGGCTGTTCCGGGCCGCCATCATCCAGAGCGCGCCTTGCCAGGCCCAGGTTGCGTTGCCGGAGGCGGAGAAGGTCAGCTTGGATTATGCGGCCCAAGTCGGTTGCGGTGTAAGGGAGTCCGCCGCGCAATGCCTGCGGGCCTTGCCGCTCGAGCGGCTACAGGACGTGCCGTGGTACTACCGCATCGGTGCTGACTCGCTGACGGGACCCGTTACCGGAACGGTGGCATTGCCGACGGATCCCGTTGCCGCGTTCGGCCGTCGTGACTTCGCCCGGGTTCCGGTGCTGATCGGCGGCAATCGTGACGAGTTCACGCTGTTTGTCGCGCTGCAGTATCTCCGGCTGGGGAAGCGCTACACCACCGAGCAGTACCCGCAGCTGCTTTCGGACACCTTCGGCGCCAACGCCGGTGCGGTGGAGCAGCACTACCCGTTGGGCGGATACCACGGAGATGTCGCGCTGGCGTACTCGGCGGCGGTCACCGACGGGGTGTTCGCCTGTTCCACCGAGCGGACGGCCGACAGCCTTGCTGCAGCCCAGCCCGTCTACAGCTATGAGTTCAACGACCCCAATCCACCCGCGCCCGATCCGTTTCGCACCCTGCCGTTTCCGATCGGGGCCAGCCACTCGCTCGAGTTGCGCTACCTGTTCGACGTCGGCGGTGCACCGCCGCTGAACCCCGCCCAACAGGTGCTGTCCGAGCAGATGATCGACTACTGGAGTCAGTTCGTCACATCGGGTGCCCCGCGGGCCGCCAACCAGCCAGAGTGGCCCGAGCTCGGCACCGACGCCGCCGCTGGCAAGGTGTTGTCGCTGCAGCCCGACGGCAGCCGCGTCGTTACGAGCTTCGAACAAGAGCACCAATGCGCGTTCTGGGCAGGCGTGAAAGGTTAACTGCCATGCCGACTCCCGACCCGAAAAGCTACGCGGACCAGTGGGTGCGGGCCTGGAACGCGCACGACATCGAGGCGGTGCTCGACCACTTCCACGACGATGTCGTGTTCACNTCGCCGGTGGCCGCGCGCGTGGTGCCCGAAAGCGGGGGAGTGGTGCACGGCAAGGCAGCGTTGCGTGACTACTGGACGACCGCGTTGAAGACATTGCCGGACTTGAACTTCGATGTTGTTGGCGTCTACCGCGGCGAGTCGACGTTGGTGATCAACTACCGCAACCATCGTGGTGAACTGGTCAACGAGGTGCTGACCTTCGACGGCAACGGTTTGGTCCGCGAGGGCCACGGCACCTATCTGGACGGCTAGACATCGTGAGTCATTGATTGGGTTGCAGTGACGTCATTGGTGCGCCCTGGCGCATTAACAACACCGCTTGCGCTTGCGCTGGCGCATTGGATATTTCCGCGCCGAACGTGCGCGTACTGCGAAAAATTGGTCGACGATTCTCGCAATGGCCGCACGCTCGACGGTCCAGGCTGAGACAACACGATACTAGGGCGCCGGCGTCACCCATGTGGTGATGTCGGCGTGCACCACCTCGTTCCCGGACTTGTCGACGACGCTGACGGGCACGACGATCTCCGTGCCGTCGGTGATCGACTCGAAGTCCGGCGGATCCAGCCGGGCCTGTGCCCGCAACGAGGTCGTCGCCTTCTGGTGGTATTGCACATTCATCGCCTTGGGGATCCAGCGATGGCTCGTCGGCACCGTGGCCTCCATCAGCATGCCCATCGCGATCTCGGCGGCATTGCACGACGCGATCGCGTGCACGGTGTGCAAGTGGTTGTAGACGAAGAACCACTTGGGCACGGTGACCTCGGCGAAGCCGGGCTCCATCCGCACGACGTGGGGCACGATCGATGCGAAATAGGGCACCCGCAGCACTGCCGCCGCCGAGAAAAGGCGGGTTCCGCCCGGCCGCTCGGCGAGGCGTTTCCACATCCGATATGTCGTGGTAGGGGCTGCCATGCCGGCACACCTTACTCTGGAGTAAGAACGGACCGGGTTTCGCGTGGCCAGAGATTTGGAGGAGGCCCCGGGTCTAGGGCATACTGTTCGGGTTGCCTTGAGCCGGGGTGGCGCCTTTTCGGGCTGCCTGGCGCGGGGCATAAACGAGCGCCCGAACGGGCGCATCCGGTCCCCACCTCGATCGCGACGATTTTCCGCAGCGGCTGAGTGTGCGTAAGGGCGACACGCCCGACCGCGGGGATCGGTGGACCACAGACAGATGAACAGCGGCGGCATACCAGCGCGACGTGCGCCGGAAAGGGCGGCCCGGACACGGGCCCAGTAGGAGTGAGGTAGGAGAAGCGTGGCGGGACAGAAGATCCGCATCAGGCTCAAGGCCTACGACCACGAGGCGATCGACGCCTCGGCGCGCAAGATCGTGGAAACGGTCACCCGTACCGGCGCCAGCGTGGTTGGTCCTGTGCCGCTGCCGACTGAGAAGAACGTGTACTGCGTGATCCGGTCCCCGCATAAGTACAAGGACTCGCGGGAGCACTTCGAGATGCGTACGCACAAGCGACTGATCGACATCCTCGACCCGACGCCGAAGACCGTTGACGCCCTGATGCGCATCGATCTGCCGGCCAGCGTCGATGTAAACATCCAGTAGGAGACCCTTAGAAATGGCACGAAAAGGCATTCTGGGCACCAAGCTGGGCATGACGCAGGTGTTCGACGAGAACAACCGGGTCGTTCCTGTGACGGTCATCAAGGCCGGCCCCAATGTCGTGACGCGGATCCGTACCCCCGAGCTCGACGGCTATTCCGCCGTGCAGTTGGCCTACGGCGAGATCAGCCCGCGCAAGGTGAACAAGCCGCGGACGGGTCAGTTCACCGCCGCGGGCGTCAACCCGCGCCGCCACCTCGCCGAGCTGCGCCTCGACGACGAGGCAGCGGCCTCGGAGTACGAGGTCGGCCAGGAGCTGACCGCCGAGATCTTCGCCGACGGCACCTACGTCGACGTGACGGGCACCTCCAAGGGCAAGGGCTTCGCCGGCACCATGAAGCGCCACGGCTTTTCCGGCCAGGGTGCCAGCCACGGTGCGCAGGCGGTGCACCGTCGTCCCGGTTCCATCGGTGGCTGCGCCACCCCGGGACGGGTGTTCAAGGGCACCCGCATGTCGGGCCGAATGGGCAGCGACCGCGTGACCACCCAGAACCTGGTGGTGCACAAGGTCGATGCCGAAAACGGTGTGCTGCTGATCAAGGGCGCCATCCCCGGACGCAACGGTGGATTGGTGATGGTCCGCAGCGCAATCAAGCGAGGCGAGAAGTAAATGGCTGCCAAGACTTTAAAGATTGACGTTCACACCCCGGCCGGCAAGAAGGACGGCTCCGTCGAGCTGCCCGCCGAGCTGTTCGACGTCGAGCCCAACATCGCGCTCATGCACCAGGTGGTGACCGCACAGCAGGCCGCGGCCCGTCAGGGCACGCACTCGACAAAGACGCGCGGCGAGGTGCGCGGTGGCGGCAAGAAGCCGTACCGGCAGAAGGGCACCGGCCGCGCCCGTCAGGGTTCGACGCGTGCGCCGCAGTTCACCGGCGGTGGCGTCGTGCACGGCCCGAAGCCGCGCGACTACAGCCAGCGCACCCCGAAGAAGATGATCGCCGCCGCTTTGCGCGGGGCGCTCTCGGATCGGGCCCGCAACGGGCGCATCCACGCGATCACCGAGCTGGTGGAGGGTCAGACCCCGTCGACCAAGAGCGCCAAGGCGTTCCTGGCCACGCTGACCGAACGCAAGCAGGTGCTGATCGTGATCGGCCGCAACGACGAGACCGGCGCACTGAGCGCGCGCAATCTGCCTGGTGTGCATGTGCTCTCGCCGGACCAGCTCAACACCCACGACGTGCTGAAGGCCGACGATGTGGTGTTCAGCGTTGAGGCGCTTGACAGCTACATCAGCGCCAATTCGAAGTCCGCCGAGGAGGTTTCGGCCTGATGGCAACCGTGACTGATCCCCGCGACATCATCCTGTCCCCGGTCATCTCCGAGAAGTCCTACGGGCTGATCGAGGACAACGTGTACACGTTCGTGGTGCACCCCGACTCGAACAAGACGCAGATCAAGATCGCTATCGAGAAGATCTTCAAAGTCGAGGTCGCGTCGGTGAACACCCTCAACCGGCAGGGCAAGCGCAAGCGCACCCGCGCCGGGTTCGGCACGCGCAAGAGCACCAAACGCGCCATCGTCACGTTGGCCGCGGGCAGCAAGCCGATCGACCTGTTCGGAGCGCCGGCGTAGCCGGCGGGAAGCAAGAGAGACCTAGAGAATCATGGGAATTCGCAAGTACAAGCCGACGACCCCGGGTCGTCGCGGTGCCAGCGTCTCCGATTTCGCCGAGATCACTCGCGACCATCCGGAGAAGTCGCTGGTTCGCCCGCTGCACGGCAAGGGCGGCCGCAACGCGCACGGTCGGATCACCACCCGGCACAAGGGCGGCGGCCACAAGCGCGCCTACCGCGTGGTCGACTTCCGTCGCAACGACAAGGACGGCGTCAACGCCAAGGTCGCGCACATCGAGTACGACCCAAACCGCACCGCGAACATCGCGCTGCTGCACTTCCTCGACGGTGAGAAGCGCTACATCATTGCGCCGCAGGGGCTCTCGCAGGGCGACATCGTGGAGTCCGGCGCCAACGCCGACATCAAGCCCGGCAACAACCTGCCGCTGCGCAACATCCCCGCGGGTACCTTGATCCACGCGGTGGAGCTGCGGCCCGGCGGCGGCGCCAAGCTGGCGCGGTCGGCTGGCTCCAGCATCCAGCTGCTCGGCAAGGAAGGCACCTACGCGTCCCTGCGCATGCCCTCCGGTGAGATCCGCCGCGTCGACGTGCGCTGCCGCGCCACCGTCGGCGAGGTCGGTAACGCCGAACAGGCCAACATCAACTGGGGTAAGGCCGGCCGCATGCGGTGGAAGGGCAAGCGCCCCACCGTCCGCGGTGTCGTGATGAACCCGGTCGACCACCCGCACGGGGGCGGCGAGGGCAAGACCTCCGGCGGCCGTCACCCGGTCAGCCCGTGGGGTAAGCCCGAGGGCCGTACCCGCAAGACACACAAGCCAAGCGACAAGCTCATCGTCCGACGCCGGCGCACCGGCAAGAAGCACCACCGGTAGGAGTTAGCCGATGCCNCGCAGCCTNAANAAGGGTCCGTTCGTCGACGACCATCTGCTCAAGAAGGTCGACGTNCAGAACGAGAAGAACACCAAGCAGGTCATCAAGACCTGGTCGCGTCGNTCGACCATCATCCCCGACTTCATCGGGCACACCTTCGCGGTNCACGACGGCCGCAAGCATGTCCCGGTGTTCGTCACCGAGGCGATGGTCGGGCACAAGCTCGGCGAGTTCGCGCCGACGCGCACGTTCAAGGGTCACATCAAGGACGACCGGAAGGCCAAGCGCCGGTGAGTACTACGACTGAATATCCGTCCGCGGTCGCGAAGGCGCGCTTCGTGCACGTCTCGGCGAGCAAGGCGCGCCGGGTCATCGACCTGGTGCGTGGCAAGTCGGTGACCGACGCCCTTGACATCCTGCGGTGGGCGCCGCAGGCCGCCAGCGAGCCGGTCGCCAAGGTCATCGCCAGCGCCGCTGCCAACGCGCAGAACAACGAGGGGCTGGATCCGTCCACCCTCGTGGTGGCCACTGTCTACGCCGACGAGGGTCCGACCGCGAAGCGCATCCGGCCGCGCGCACAGGGACGTGCGTTCCGAATCCGCAAGCGCACCAGCCACATCACGGTGGTCGTCGAGAGCCGGCCGTCGCGCGAGGAGCGGACCGGCCAGTCCGCCGGCACCGCCCGCGCCCGTCGCGCTCAGGGCAGCAAGGCCGCCGCTTCCAAGAAGGCAGCCGGAGCCGCACCGGCGGCGACATCGGGTCCTGCGACGAAGGCGACCGCAGAAGCGACCACCGCCGAAACGGCACCTGCCAAGAAGGCCGCCGCTAAGAAAGCGCCGGCGAAG
>JGI12053J15887_10000043_pt1 | contig 33918 bp, 31 predicted proteins | sample MedBloCAOM1_O3_FD_15887 | JGI IMG/M metagenome (IMG submission 15887)
CGCGACCGGCGCCGGGACCGGCTTCACGCTGGTGACCGACCACATTCCCGAATTCGCCAAGCGCGGCTTGTGCGCTCGCGATCCTCAGCGCGCGCTCGTGGACAGCATCGCGATGCGCATGCCGCGCAAGCCGGCGAACGGCGATGCATTTGAACCTTATTCGCCGGCGGCGACGTTGCCCTATGCGCATCGCTGGCGCCTGTTCCGCACGCCGAACGACGCTTTTCTCGCGGCCAACACCCATCGGGAGGGCACGCCGCTTCTCGATATTCTGCAGCCGGCCTATGCGGGACTTTACAGCGGGGCGATTCACCCGACCGCCGAGGCGCATGCCATCGTCGCCGACCACGTCGTGCGGCACGTCCGGACCATCTTGGACCGGCAAGATGCGCCGCGAGACGTGCTCGAGAGCAGGGCGCAGTAGTCAGGGAGCGGTCGCCCGCCGCGCATCCCTCGCAACTACTCGCGCACCAGCTTGGAGACCGGCTCGCCCGGATCGAGCCGCTTGAACAATGCCGGCGCGTCGGCAACGCGGTCGATGATGCATTCGAGTTGCCCGCTCACCTCGACGCTGGATGCCGCGAGCACCGTCTTGTCCTGATCGTCGCATTGCGGGACGTAAAGGACCACCTCATTCCCGGCGATCCGAACCACCGTATAACCGTAACCCGGCTGATCGTTTTCTCCCTTTGCTTGCCCGACAAAAAGGTCGCCGCCCAGGGCATGGAAGGAAATGGTCAGCGTCTCGCCCTTCTCGTTGACAAAATCATAGGCGCGGTCGCTGCGGTGCTTGATCTCAAGTACCTCCTGCCGCTGATAGGTATTGTCCGGGCCGCGCTCATAGACTACGTAGCGCCCGCCCTCCTCGAGCGGCGCAGCTGCGCTCGCGAGCGGAAACTTCGCCTGCTCGGATTGAAAGCAGCCCGCGAGGAGAAGGCAGGTCGCTGTGAGGAACAGCAGCGAACAAAATCTTGTGGGACATTGTGCCATGTGGAGAAATGTCTTCTTTCGGATGTGACGTGAATGAATACGCGCGCGCGAACCTTTAGCGGGTAAATCGATCGTGGCGGCCATGAAATCGCATTTGCCTGCACCGCTGAGTGCTTCCACGGTCGGGCGTTCACGTGCAGCTATCCAACGCATGGACGATACCGGCGAGGAAAAGATCGGGCCTGTCGAGGGGGTAAGTCGTCGTGAGACGTTGATGACGCGGCGGCGCCGAACCTTGGCGAACCGTCCGGACGAGGTCGACCGATCACTCCGCCGCTTCTCTCCCGTGCCCCAGCCGCTGGTTGAGCTTATCGAGCAGCGCCCCCGCCGCCTCGGCGATCACGGTGCCCGGCGGAAAGATCGCCGCGGCACCGGCGCGAGTGAGCTCTTCGTAGTCCTGTGGCGGCACCACGCCGCCGACCACGATCATGATGTCGTCGCGGCCCTCCTTCACGAGTGCGGCTTTGAGCTCCGGCACCAAGGTGAGATGCGCCGCCGCGAGCGAGGAGACGCCCAGCACGTGGACGTCGTTCTCGACCGCCTGCCGCGCCGCCTCCTCGGGCGTCGCGAACAGGGGGCCGATGTCCACGTCGAAGCCGAGATCGGCGAACGCGGTCGCGATCACCTTTTGCCCGCGGTCATGGCCGTCCTGACCGATCTTGGCCACCAGGATGCGCGGCCGACGTCCTTCATTCGCTTCGAACTCGGTGACGAGCCTCTGCACCCGCGCGACGGCTTCCGACATGGCGCCGACCTCCCGCTTGTAGACGCCGGTAATCGCCTTGATCTCGGCGCGATGGCGCCCGAAGACCTGCTCCAGTGCCGCTGAGATTTCGCCCACCGTGGCCTTGGCGCGCGCGGCGTCGATTGCGAGCGCGAGCAGGTTGCCGTTGCCGCCGGCAGCGTTGCGGGTAAGCGCGGCCAGGGCGTCCGCGACCGCTTTGGGGTCCCGTTCACGCCTGAGGCGCGCGAGCTTGTCGATCTGCAATTGCCGCACTGCGGCGTTATCCACCTTGAGCAGTTTGACCGCAGTCTCCTGTTCGAGGCGATACTTGTTGACGCCGATGACGGCCTGCTGGCCGGCATCGATGCGCGCCTGGGTCTTTGCCGAGGCTTCCTCGATGCGAAGCTTGGGCAGACCCGCTTCGATCGCCTTGGCCATGCCGCCGATCTCTTCGACCTCCTGGATGTGAGTCCAGGCGGACTTGGCGAGCTCATAGGTCAGACGCTCGACATAGAACGAGCCGCCCCATGGATCCACCACGCGCGTCGTGCCACTCTCCTGCTGCAGCAGGATCTGGGTGTTGCGGGCAATGCGCGCGGAGAAGTCGGTCGGCAGTGCGAGCGCTTCGTCGAGCGCGTTGGTGTGGAGCGACTGGGTGTGCCCTTGGGTCGCGGCGAGGGCCTCGATCATCGTCCGTGCGACGTTGTTGAACACGTCCTGCGCGGCAAGCGACCAGCCCGAGGTCTGGCAGTGGGTGCGCAACGAGAGCGAACGCGCGTCCTTTGGATCGAACGGTTTCATCAGCTTCGCCCACAGCAGGCGTGCCGCGCGCAGCTTCGCCACCTCCATGAAGAAGTTCATGCCGATCGCCCAGAAGAACGAGACGCGCGGCGCGAATTGGTCGATGGCGAGCCCGGCTTTCAATCCCGCGCGCACGTATTCGACGCCGTCGGCAAGCGTATAGGCGAGCTCGAGGTCCTGCGTCGCGCCCGCCTCCTGCATGTGGTAGCCGGAGATCGAGATCGAGTTGAATTTCGGCATATGTGCCGCGGTGAAGGCGAAGATATCGGAGATGATGCGGAGCGAGGGCGCGGGCGGATAGATGTAGGTGTTGCGCACCATGAACTCTTTGAGAATGTCGTTCTGGATCGTGCCCGAGAGTTTTTCCGGCTTAACGCCCTGTTCCTCGGCGGCCACGATATAGAGCGCGAGCACCGGCAGCACGGCCCCGTTCATGGTCATCGAGACCGACATCTGGTCGAGCGGGATGCCGGCGAACAACGTGCGCATGTCGTAGATGGAATCGATCGCGACGCCAGCCATGCCGACGTCGCCCGGCACGCGCGGATGGTCGCTGTCGTAGCCGCGGTGGGTCGCGAGATCGAAGGCGACGGAAAGGCCTTTCTGCCCGGCGGCCAGATTCCTGCGGTAAAAGGCGTTGGAATCCTCGGCGGTGGAGAAGCCGGCATATTGCCGGATGGTCCAGGGCTGCGTGACATACATGGCGGGGTAGGGGCCCCGGAGGTAAGGCGCGATGCCGGGATAGGTGTCGAGGAAGTCGAGGTCCTTGACGTCGTCGGGGCCGAACACCGGCTTCACCGCGATCCCTTCGGGGGTGAGCCAGGGGGCGGCCGCAGGGCTGGCACCGGGTGTGGCCGCACCTTCCGCGAATTCAAGCGTAGAAAAGTCTGGAATTCTGGTCATCGTAAAGCCCACGGCGTGGTCTTTCTTGCCGTCGTCTGGCTCCGAATTTCGTCCCACAATTCGTTCATTTCGCATGCGATCCGATTGAGGGTGGTCCTCGTCATTCGACCTGTAGGCCGAGCTTCTGAATCAAATCGCGGAACTTGACATAGTCCTTGTCCAAGAATTGTGCCAGTTGCTCCGGGCTGCTCGATATGGCGTCGAAACCGCGCCCGGCCAGCGACTGCTTGAATTCCGGATCGGCGACGACCTGGACGATGTCGGCATTGAGCTTTCTGACGAGGGGTGCCGGCGTGCCGCTCGGGACAAGCACGGCGAACCAGAGGCTGACGTCCACACCGGGCAATCCGGCTTCCGCAAAAGTTGGAACGTCCGGCAGTCCGTCCACGCGTTTGCTTGCGGTGACGGCAAGCCCGCGCAGTGCGCCGCTCTGGATGTGCGGGAGCGCGGTCGAGGTTCCGACCAAAAACATCGCAACGTCGCCGGCGAGCAGCGCGCTAATCGCCTGTGCCGAAGAACCGCGATATGGAACGTGGGTTATGTCGACGTTGGCAACTGACTTGAATAACTCGGCACCGAGATGAGGCGCGCTGCCGATCCCGATGGAGGCATAATTGAGCTCGCCCGGCTTCTGCCGCGCGAGGGCGATCAGTTCTTGGACGCTGCGCGCAGGCAGTGTGGGCTTGACGATCAGAACCTGGTAGCCCATCGCCAGCATCGACACCGGCGCCAAATCGCGCTTCCAATCGTAGGGTACGCGCTTGTAAAGGCTCGCGGCGACGGTGAGCGGACCGTCGGTTGCCAGGTAAAGCGTGTAGCCGTCCGGCTCCGAACGCGCTGCAAACTCGGTTCCGATCAGGCCGCCCGCGCCTGCGCGGTTATCGACCACGACCTGCTGCCCCCACATGGTGGCAAGCTTGTTGCCGAGCAAGCGGGCCAATAGGTCGCCGCTGCCGCCGGCGGCGTAAGGCACGACCAAACGGACCGGCCGCGCTGGAAAATCTTGCGCGGCGGCACTCTGGAATGGCGCGAGCGCCCAGATCAACATCGCGGCAAGCAGCGTCAGCGGGCGTATTGGGCTGGCTCGCATTGCTGTGTCTCCGAGCTGGAGCATGCGTTCATGCGCGCGCTGCTGTCGCGGGCGCCGCCGCCTTGCTTAGGCTGAGCATCAACCTCCCGTGGCCCTCGATGCGGTCGTGGATGCCGACCGAGCGAAACGCCTCCCAGTAATCGGCGTGGGCGCCGGTCACCACCGGGATTCCCAGCGCATTCTCGATCAGCGGTGCGGCGTCCGCGCCCGACCACTGATTGCACGGGATGTAGACGCCCTCTGCGGATGGGGCCGAGGCCAAAACGTCCCTAGTGGCGGCGGCGATCTGCGCGGGGGTGACGTCCTGTAGCCGCTTGAAGACCACGTCCATAGTGTGATCGGCGACCACGTGGAAACCGCTCGCGCCGAGGAAGGACAGCGCTGACTCGTGCAACTCCCGTGGATAAGGCGTCACCACGGCNACGTTGCGGACGCCGAGATGTGCGAGTGCGCGTATCGCTGATCGAATGCTGGTAGTGGCGGGCAGTCCGGTTACCTCCTCGATCTGCTTCACGAGTTCGTCCTCGAATCCCTTGCCTCGCGTGGTCACGACCGGCATTCCGGTATGGATGATGTAATCGACGCTGCGCGATGCGAGATATTTCACCGCGGTCACGATCGGCTCAAGTACATGCTGCTGGAAATTCTCACGGTTCCAATGCTCGATATTGGAGGTAGTGGCGCACATCGAGACGCCGTCGGGAGCCAACCGATAGAAGTCGTAAGCTGCCGTTTCGATCACGGTCGGGCTGAGCAGGCCGATGCGCTTGCGCCAGCCGAAAGGGCGTTCAGGATTGCTCATCGTTTGATTCCGATTATCCACGGAGACGAAACATGCGCGCGTCGAGACCACTCTGATGACTTTAACGTCAGCTGGCAATGAGACCGTAGGCTGTCCTCAGCGCCGTAAGTGCGTCGCATCCGGCGAAAACGAAGCCCGACACGCCGGCCTGCGTGAGCGCCGGCTCGAGCGCGCCGGGCCGGCCGGCGAGCCAAACCGAGGCGCCGGCACCACGCAGCGCCTGCGCGGCCGTCGTCGCCTCGTGCGCATACACCTCATCCGACGAGCATAGACAAGCGAGTTCTGCGCCGGAGGTTTTCAGCGCCGCGACCATCTCGTCGCCGCCCGCGAATCCGTCATTGCCCACCGCCTCGATGCCGCCGGCCTCGAAGAAATTCTTGGCGAAAGTCGCGCGCGCGGTGAAGTCGGACGGCTTGCCGAGATTGGCGAGGAAGATCTTCGGCCGCGCGCCGGTGCGCGCGAGCCTGCGGTCGGCCGCGTCCCGCAGCTGTTCGAAGGGTTCGGCGAGGCGGATGCGCGGCAGCGGTTCGACGTTGCACACGGCGGCGATGGACGGCGGCGCCGCTGCCGGAACATCGAGCACCGAAACCGGCGCTTCGGCGAGATCGGGGAAATCGCTGGTGCCGGTGAGCGCATCCTTGCGCCGCGCCACGGCAGCAAGATGTTCGTCCCGTATGGCGGCGACTTTTTTCTGAATGATGCCCTGGTCGAGGGCCGCCCATGCACCGCCCGTCCGTTCGATCTCCTGAAACTGGCTCCACGCCGCGCTGCAGAGTTGCCCGGTCAGCGCTTCGATGCCGCCCGAGCCGGCACCGGGGTCGGCGACCCGCGCGAGATTGGATTCCTCGAGCAGGATCAATTGCGTGTTGCGCGCGATGCGTCGTGCGAAGCGATCCGGAAGTCCAAGCGCCATCGTGAACGGCAGCACGGTGATGGCATCGGCACCGCCGAGACCCGCCGCGACGACAGCAATGGTCGCACGCAACATGTTCACGTAAGGGTCGCGCCTGGTCATCATTCGCCAGGCGGTCTCCGCGGCGACGAAGGGCGGCATGGGTTTGAGCCCGCAGGCCTCCTCGACGCGCGCCCACAGCTTCCGCAACGCGCGAAACTTGGCAATGGTCAAGAACTCGTCGGCGTCGGCGCTCAGGCGGAAATAGGTCATACGCCGCGCGGCCTCCAGCGCGCTCCCGCCCGCCTCGAGTGCGCGCAGATAAGCGACGGCGACTGCCAGCACGTAAGCAAGCTCCTGCGCCTCCGAGCCGCCGGCATTGTGGATCACCCGGCCGTCGGCACAGGCAAATGGTCCGCCAAAACCCCTGTCGGCCAAACCGGCAATGGCGGCATTGAAGCCCGGCACGAGCTCGTTCCAGGGCACCCGGCCGCCGCCGCGCGCTGCAGCGGCGCCGATCGGATCGAAACCGAAACGTATGGCGGTGGCGGCAGGCGCAATGCCGCGGCCTTCAACCAATGCGGCGAGCCGGGCCGCGATATCGTGGTTATCCGGACCGAGATCGAGGTCGATCCCGATGCCGGCATCGAGGTGCACGCCTGCGAGCGCACGCGCGATCGCGTCATCGGTTGCAGGGAGCCCGTAACCGTAGGCGCCGACCGCCCCGGCGAAGACGAGCGAGAGGCCGGTTGCACCGTTTTCGAGATCGTGCAGCGCCTCGGCATTCGCCGCCGCCGGTTCGGGATGATCGACGCGCTGGACGGTCGCCCACGGCGTGCCGGGTGCGCGTCCCGCCACCGGCTGCGCGTCCGCCTTTCGACCGTAGAGCGGCTCGATCGCGAGACCGTCATAGGTCTTGGCGACGAGCCTCTTGTCGAACGGCGCGCCTTTGAGGACGCCTTCGACCAGCTTGCGCCATTGCTCGCGGGTGGCCGCGGGAAACTCGGCCGCCAGGGGTAGCTCGTCAGAGGCGCGGGTCATGATCACAAACTGCCACGGAGCAAATGGCGGGCCAACTGCCATCCGCCTGGCTGATGATCGCCCCGACGAAGGGGCACGGCGAAGGCGGCCCTGGATCATGCGGTCCCCAGGACGAGACGCCGTCACTACGATCGTGGCGGCAACTTTACCACGCCTTTCGTGTCAACCCGGGCCAGCGCATCGGCCATGCGCATGCCGGCGATCACCTTTTCAGGTGCGATCTCGGCGAGTGGCACCAGCACGAAGGCGCGCTCGAACAGGCGCGGGTGGGGCAGCGTGAGGTTCGGCTCTTTCAAAATCATATCGTCGTAGGCGAGCAGGTCGATATCGACCGGGCGCGGACCCCAGCGCTGCTCGCTGGCGCGGTCGCGCCCAAACGCTCGCTCCATCGTTTGCGCGCGCGTCAAGAGCGCATGCGGCGTCAGATCGGTTTCGACCGCGATGCAGAGATTAACGAAAGGCGGCTGGTCCTCGATCCCCCAGGGGGGCGTGCGATAGTCGGAGGAGCGGGCGAGAAGACGCACGCCGTCGTCGCAGAATGCGGCGACCGCGCGATCGAGGGTGTCGCGCGTGTTTCCGACATTGCCGCCGAACGCGACGAGCGCTTCAGCCATGATTCTAGTGTCCCGGTTCCGATGTTCGTATCCCTTTGCAGCACGCGCTCGTACGAACGTCGGAACCAAAGGGACACTAGCAACTATATGATTCTAGTGTGGCCTTGGATTTGACGTTCCTACGAATGACTCGCGGCAATGCTGGTAGGAACGTCAAATCCGCCACACTAGCGAGCGCGCACGATGGTGACCCCGACATCGGCAAAGGTCGCCGCGATCGGCGCATGGGGCTTGTGAACCGTGACCCGCACCCGCGCGACCTGCGGGAACCGATCGAGGACGGCGGCCGCAACCGCGCCGGCCGCTGCCTCCACCAACCGGTAGCGGCGGGCGCTAAACGCCTCGGCGGCGATCTCGACGACCTGATCGTAACCCACGGTGTCCGCGAGCTTGTCGGAACGCGACGCGTCGGTCAGGTCGGTGTCGAGGACGAGGTCGAGACCAAAGGTCTGTCCGACCCGTCCCTCGTGCTGCATCACGCCGTGATAGGCATGGAGGGAAAGCCCCGTTACGAATACGGCGTCGGTCATCGCGCGCTCCAAATGGCGGCGGCGATGCGCAGCGCCTGCACGGTCTCGGGGACGTCGTGCGCGCGGATGATCGCGGCGCCCTCTGCGGCCGCGACGAGATGCGCGGCGATCGATCCGCCCAGGCGCTGGTCGGGCGAGGCGGGGGAAACTTTATCGATAAAGCGCTTGCGCGAGGCGCCGACGAGAAGCGGCAGGCCGAAGGCTTTGAGCTCGGCAAGCCGGGCGATAGCCGTGACGCTCTGCTCCGGTGTCTTGCCGAAGCCGATGCCGGGGTCGAGCACAATGTTCTCCCGCGCGATGCCGGCACGCGCGGCGATCTCGATCGAGCGGGAGAAGAACGCCGCAATATCGGCCATGATGTCGATCGATGGATCGGCGGCCTCCCGATTGTGCATGATGATCACAGGCACGCCGTGTTCGGCCACCACGCGCGCAAGGTCGCCGTCGTGCTGCAGTCCCCATACGTCATTGACGATCGCGGCACCTGATGCGAGCGCCCAAGCCGCCACCTTGGCCTTCATAGTGTCGATCGACACCGGCACACCCAGCGCCACCGCGCTCGGAAGGACCGGTGCCAGACGTCGGATTTCCTCCTCGATCGGAACGGGAACGGCGCCGCCATAGGGACGGGTCGATTCCGCGCCAATGTCCAGGACGTCGGCACCCGCAGCGACCATCCGTTGCGCCTGCTCGATAGCGATCGAGGGATCGAGAAAACGACCACCGTCCGAAAAGGAATCGGGCGTGACGTTGAGCACGCCCATGACCGCCGGCCGCCCGAGAGCCAGCAGGCGTGCGAGCAAATTCGCACCGTTTTCGTCGCGGGCAGAGGCGTCGACGGGGCGCGCGAGCGTCATGACGCTGGCTTTGCGCCCGTCCCAGGAGGAGTGTCAAGCGCTGCTGACGTCTGGACCAGGGGCGCCTAAAAATTCCAGCACCCGGCTGTCTGCTCTCGCGCGAGGGAGCAACGGGCCATCGCGGGAGGGCATGCCTCAAGGAGCCCGCCAAGCCGCACGACGCCTTGCGCGCGGGTGTCCCCGCGGACAGCGCCCCATCAATACGTAATTTTGCGCGGGAGCTTCCTCGCGTGCTCGACCCAGCGCGTCACGAGCTTCTCGGACGGAAGAAAACGGACCAGCTTTCGCTTCTTGTTGGCCTCGGCCATGGATTTTGCAAGCCTGGCCGGGTTGCGGTACTGCAGCTCGTTCACGGTATCGACGCCGACCTGGCACAAAAGTCCCGCGTATTCCTTGCCCATGCCCTTGATGCGAAGCTTGTCGGCGATGTTGGCCCAGCGCAGAAGCCTCTTCTCATCCAGATCGGTCCTGGCGGACAACAGCCTACGTCCTTTCGGGCTTTTCGCGGCCTCCAGCAGCTTCTCAGTCGTTCTGATGCCGGCTGCTTTGAGCGCTTCAGCCTCATCCGCATCGATATCTTCGATAGCGGTGATCGGGTAGGACATCAAATTCTCCTCGGTCCTGTCCAGCCATTGTCGCTATCAAACGTCGAACGAATGGCAGGGGACTGCGCCGACGATCCCGCCGACGGCGTCGTCCCTTGAATTTTCCCGTGCGGAGCCCGCGGATTCGCTGATGACTGCATCAATATGGTCCGCGCTCAGCCCGACCGTTTTCACTGACGTGGTGAAGCCCATGCGACTACCGCGCGCCCCGAACATGTTTGCCGGACTCGAACGCGGATTTGAGATCGGCACGACCGTGCCGAAGGCGGGCGTGTGTTGGGTAACGGCGCAGACCTTCTCGGCCGGCCCTTCCTTCTGGAATCGCAGAAGAATGCCAATGGCCATATCCCGTGGCCGCCCGGTCGACGCCCAAGTCGGCGACGAGACGTCGGAAGAGATCGTCCATATGCCCCTCACCAGCCCCGCACTCTCGGCAGGTTGGCCTCATATTAGGCAGGCAAAAGTTCGGAACACAAGCGCTGCCGACAAAAGTCACGATGCGTTGTTGCATTCGTGCATCAGCGGCATCGCGCATTCCTCGCTTATTCCAATCTCGTGCGTTCGCGCAAGCATGGGGATGCGAACGCTGTGATCAGCGGATACAATGTGACAAGCTTGGTGATTGGCTCGATCAGTCGCGGCACGTGAGTTCGCCTCCACCACAGCCCGGCGGTTGACCGTGCATGCGGCGGGATGACAATAGCCACACGTTATCGGCGGGAATGATGCGATGAGCGACCTCGATCATGATGGCACGATCTTCGTCGGCAGGAGTTCAAAGCCTGAAGTCTTGACGCTTGCGCTGGCCAATCGCCACGGGCTGGTGACGGGAGCAACCGGCACCGGCAAGACGGTGACCTTGCAGGTTCTGGCTGAAGGCTTGTCACGCGCGGGCGTCTCGGTCTTCGCGGCCGACGTCAAGGGCGACCTCTCCGGCATTTCTGAAGTTGGCGAAGCCAAGGAGGCGTTCGTCACCCGTGCCAAGAGCCTGGGGTTCGACTATGAGCCCGACCAGTTTCCGGTTGTGTTCTGGGACTTATTCGGGGAGCAGGGGCACCCGATCCGCGCCACCATTTCCGAGGTGGGCCCGTTGCTGCTGTCGCGTCTCATGGATCTCAACGATGTCCAGGAGGGCGTGATCAATATTTGCTTCCGTGTTGCCGACGAGCAGGGACTGTTGATCCTCGACCTCAAGGATCTGCGCGCGGTTCTCGGCTTCATCTCGGATCATGCCGCGGAACTGACGGTGCAATACGGCAACGTGTCAAAGGCGACGATCGGCACCATACAGCGCCAGCTGCTGGTGCTGGAAAACCAGGGCGGGAGCAAGTTCTTCGGCGAGCCCGCGTTGGCGCTGAAGGATTTCATCCGCACCGACCGGGATGGACGCGGCTTCATCAATATCCTGGCGGCCGACAAGCTGATGGAGAGCCCACGGCTCTACGCCACGTTCCTGTTATGGCTGCTCTCCGAACTGTTCGAGGAATTGCCCGAGGTCGGCGATCGGCCCAAGCCCAAGCTTTGTTTCTTCTTCGACGAGGCGCACCTGTTGTTCAACGATGCGCCGAAGGCGCTTCTCGACAAGATCGAGCAGGTGGTCCGCCTGATCCGTTCCAAGGGCGTCGGGGTTTATTTCGTGACGCAAAATCCGCTCGACGTGCCGGACAAGGTCCTCGCCCAGCTCGGCAATCGCGTGCAGCACGCGCTGCGGGCGTTCACTCCCCGCGACCAGAAGGCGGTGCGGGCGGCGGCGGAGACGTTTCGTGCCAATCCCAAGCTCGACACCGCCAAGGTCATCATGGAGCTCGGCAAGGGCGAGGCGCTGGTCTCGTTCCTCGAAGGCAACGGCACGCCGTCAATGGTGGAGCGCTGTATGATCCGTCCGCCTTCCGCCCGGCTCGGCCCGATCACGCCGGACGAGCGCAAGGCGCTGATCGCCAACAGCCCGGTGAAAGGCAAGTACGACCACGCGATCGATTCCGAATCCGCCTATGAGGTGTTGCAGCAGCGCATGCGGTCCGGCGCTGCCGATGGGCCGCCTGCTCGACCGCATTCGCCTGGAGCGCCAGAGGAAGCGCCGCCCGCCACCGGTCTCGGCGCCGTGCTGGGTGGTCTCAGCGATATGCTCGGGGGCATTTTCGGCACCAGTCGTCCACGCGGAAAGCGCCTGTCCACCGGCCAGGTCGTCGCTCGCGAAGTCACCCGTTCGGTCACCAACCGCGTGGCAGGCCAGATCGCGGCGGACATCGGAAAATCGCTCGGGGGCAGGATGGGCAGTTCGGTCGGCCGTGCCATCGTGCGCGGGACCATGGGAGGCATCTTGCGGCGATGATCGGTCCTGCCTGGCGTGCTGCCAGCAGCTCAACACTGGCCCGGTCGCATTGTTGAATCGCAACCTTTTAAGATAGGGGATCATTCCCCTTGCTTGCCGGAAGCTTATTTCGCAAGTGATGACCGCTCGAAACATAGCCAAACGCCAGAGCACCAACATGACCCCCTCGCAAGCTCTTCCCGCCGTGTTGCAGAAAATCGACGCCGGGCTCGACCAAAGTCTTGAGCGGCTATTCGAGTTCCTGCGCATCCAGTCGATCTCGACCGACCCGGCCTACAACAAGGAGTGTCAGGCGGCCGCCGCGTTTGTGGCCAAGGACCTGTCCGGTATCGGCTTCCAAACCAGCATTCGCCAGACCGATGGTCACCCGATCGTCGTCGGCAAGGGCGGCGGCCAGAGCAACGGCAAAGCCCCGAGGGTCCTGTTCTACGGCCACTACGACGTGCAACCGGTCGATCCGCTCGATCTGTGGGACACGCCGCCCTTCACGCCGCGCATTGCGACACTGCCCGATGGCCGCAAGATCATCGTCGCGCGGGGGGCCTGCGATGACAAAGGCCAGGTGATGACCTTCGTCGAGGCCTGTCGCGCCTTCGTGGCGGTGACCGGCGAATTGCCGCTCCCCATCACCATGATGATCGAGGGCGAGGAGGAGTGTGGCTCCAACCACCTGTTCGGCTTCGTCAAGGACAACGCGGAGGAATTCAAGCTGGACTTGGCGCTGGTGTGCGATACGAGCATGTGGGATCCGGCAACGCCCATGGTGACGACATCGTTGCGCGGGCTCGTTTACGAGGAGGTGAGACTCACCTGCGCCGACCGCGACCTGCATTCCGGTCTGTTCGGCGGGGCCGCCCAAAACCCTCTGCGCGTGCTTGCGCGCATTCTGGCCGCTATGCACGACGACAATGGCCGTGTCACCATTCCGGGCTTCTACGACGGCGTGAAGGACCTTCCGCCCGACATCAAGGCCGACCTCAAGGGACTCGATCTTACTCCTGAGAATTTTCTCGCCGAGGTGGGCCTCAAAGTCCCGGCGGGCGAGAACGACCGCATGTTGATCGAGCAGATCGCCACCCGCCCGACGGCGGAGATCAACGGCCTCATCGGCGGCTATACCGGAGAGGGGGCAAAGACAGTCATACCCGGGCAGGCCGCGGCGAAGGTGTCCTTCCGCCTCGTCGGCACGCAGGACCCGCAGAAAATCCGCGCGGCCTTCCACGCCTTCGTGCGCGCGCCCCTCCCGGCCGACGCCAAGGTCGAGTTCAAGAGTTTCGCCGGCGCGCCGGCCACCGAGCTTCCATTCGACAATCCGGCGCTCGCCAAGACCCGTACCGCGCTCGCCGCCGAATGGGGAAAGAAGGCGCTCGCGATGGGCGAGGGCGGCTCGATCCCCATCGTCGGCGACTTCAAGCGCGTGCTGGGCATGGATACGATCATGGTCGGTTTCGCGCTCGACGACGACCGCGTCCATTCCCCGAACGAGAAATACGACCTCACCTCATTCCATAAAGGCACGCGCAGCTGGGCAAGAATCCTGGCGGCCCTGGCGGGGTCGTGAGAACCTCGCGGCTTACTGACGATTGCGAGCGAGCCGGAGGCCTGTTGGGACCGACCCACACAAAACCGCGCCGCCACAGATGTGGCAGAAACGTCGGGACGCCGACGTCGCAAATTGCTAAGGGGCCAAGGCCTTGCTCGGCGCGCAGAATCGCAGGAACCACTTACCATTGCAGTGAGTTATTTATCCAAAGCAATGGAGGAGTAGATGGTCGCACCGATGATGATCAAGGAACACATGGAGGTCCTCGGTTCCGACGGCGTGCATGTCGGCACTGTGGATCATCTCGAGGGCCGGGATCAGATGAAGCTGACGAAGACCGACAGCGATGCGGACGGGGAGCACCACTTTATTCCGCTCGCCTGGGTCGATCACGTCGACCAACACGTTCACCTCAAGCAATCCGGCGCCGAGGCAAAGGCGCGGTGGAAGACCCACTGACGTAGCTACCCCTGACGCGTAGCTAAATGCGCGCGACAGAGAGCCCCGCGGCCGTTGGGCGCGCGGGGCTCTCTTGCGATGAACAGTCGCTGTGCAGCGGCCGTTAGCTGCTGTCAGAGCGCCTTGTACCAGCGCTGGTCGTAGAGCGCACCCGTCGCGGATCCCAGCACCTTGCGGAAATCCTTGGTGTGGGCCCCGGTCTCGTGGGCATCTGCGGCCTTTTGATTGCGCCACACTTCGATGACGGTGAAGTGGTTCGGCCGCGTCTTTTGCTGATAGACGTCAAATCGGACGTTGCCGTTGTCCTTGCGGGTCGGGTCGGACAACGCCTTGAGCGCCGCGACGCCGTCATCCTTTTTGGGGGGGACGACGTCGACGTGGGAAATGGCAACAGTGGCGCCGCTCGGAATGGCGGCGCTGTCCTTCGGGCCAACCGCCAACGCCACATAGGGCCGTTCGTCGATCGGAGCCACCAGATGCGGCTCGATCTGCTGACGGAACGTCTTCACGTGCGCCGCCGCGGCGTGCGCATCGTAGCTCTGCTGGTCCTTCCAGATCTCGATGATGGCGAACTGGTTCGCAGGCGCGCCGCGCTGGAAAACTTCATAGCGAACCACGCCCGCATCCTTGCGGCTGGCAGCTGCCAGTTGCCGCAGCAACGCGGCGTCCGCTCCGCGGCTCGCAGGCGTGACGTCCAGATAGGTGACCATATAGACGGACGGGTCGTTGGCGTCCTGGGCGCGGGCGACGGTCATGAATGCAAACGGAAGCAGAGCCAAGGCAAAGAGCGAACGCCACGAGACATGCATATCATCCTCCCCATGGTATTTTCTTTATCCCCGATCGTTATGCACTTCCTGCCGTTCCGTCAATGCGGGTTCAGGCAGGACGACATCCGCTTCCCCCACCTGCCGCCTTACGCGAGCGTCGGGAGCCCGTTGAGGCTCGTGAGAACCGCATCGGGTGCCGGCGCGTATTCTTCCGCGGCGTTCGCGCGATTGATCCACGCGGTTCGAAACCCGAAGCTCGCGGCCCCCATCACGTCCCAGCGGTTGGACGAGACAAAGACCACGTCCACGGCCTTGACGTTGAAACGCTCGGTGACGAGCGCATAGGCCTCTGGACGGGGCTTGTAGATGCGGACCGCATCCACGGAGAGCGCCGCATCCAGTTCGGCGCCGATCCCGGCCGCGTCGACCGCCGCGGTGAGCATTTCCGGGGAGCCGTTCGACAGAATCGCGGTGGAGGCACCTCCCGCCCTGAGCGCGCGCAAAGCCGGGCGGGCATCGGAAAACGGCTCGAGCGTCCAATAGGCGTCAAGCAGCTTCGGCCTGAGCGCCTGATCGACCGAAGGGAAACGCGCGAAGGCGAAATCGAGCGCACGCTCCGTGAGTGTCCAGAAATCCACATAACGGCCGGCGAGCGTCAGCGTCCAACTATATTCAAGCTGCTTGGTGCGCCAGATTTCGGAGAAGCGGTCGGCGTCGGGACCTGCCGCCGCCCGGTGCCGGCCGATGGCGGCATGCACGTCGAACAGCGTTCCGTAGGCGTCGAAGACGAAAGCGCGGGGCATCGCAAGACCTTCCGTTTCAGAGTCCCGGCTGGGTCAGCAGCGTCGAAATCGACCGTCCGCGGATGTCGTAGACGCGGGCGAAGACCACGCCATCGCGTACGACCTCGGCCAGCAGCGGGGCATCGAGCTTGGCGCAGTAGAATTCCCCCAGCATCATCGCGAAGTCGGCGCCCTCCGGATCCCACGTCGTTTCGAAATCGGGGCCGAGCTCGACCTGCGGCGAGCGGTGCGGCCCGCAAACAGCGATTTTCCAGCGGCGGCCGGCGGGTTTCGTCTCGCCGCGTTCCGCAAGCTTCGCCAGCAGCGCTTGCGAGGCCTGCTTCAGGGACAGGCCCCAATAGTCGAGCATGAAGCGATCGCGCGCATACGCCACGCCGCCGGAGACCGTGTTGAAGTGGGTGTATTCGTAAGGGTGCAGCCGCGCCATCTCGACAGCCGGCATGGCGACGCCGGCGATGAAGACGATGGCAGCCACAATGGGCGCAAATCGCCACCGTTGCGAAACCATGTGGACGAGAAACGCGCCGGCAACGCCGCCGAGTACCGCGAGCGGCGGCAACACGAATAGAAAATGCCGGATGCCGTTGTACATCGCCGGCCGCAACGCGATCGTGGTGGCAAGCGGCAACAGGGTGGCCAGTGCGATCAGGAGAAAAACGGCCCGCCGGTTGAGGGCGATGCCGGCTATGAAGGCCGCCAACATTGCACCGACGGCGCCGCCAAATCCCAGGACCGACAAGATCACCGGAAGCTTGAGCGCGAACAGCGTCGGCACGTAAGTGCGCGGCATATCCGGAACGGAAATCAAGCGGCCGTCGAACAACTCCTGCCACGGCTTTTCGAAAAAATGGGAGAAGTATTCGACGGCGCGGAAGGGATTGAGCGGATCGACCACGGACCAGGGCCAAACCAGCGCCATGACGGCGTAGGCCAGCACCATGAAAGGCACGAGCGCCCACAGGAAATGTCCAAGCCGCACGCCGGCCGAGCGGATGCCGTGGGCGCGGGACTCGACCGCAAAGATCAAGGCGACGGCCGCGAGCGCGCCGACCAGTCCGAACGCGCCCATGATGCGTGATCCGAACGACAGGCCGAAGCCGATACCGACGAGGCTTCCGGTCGCCAGCGCCACCCGTGGATATTGCTCCAGGGCACGCATCGCGCCCAGCAGAAAGATCGCCGTTGCGACCGCGAAGGGGGAATCCTTCGGGTTCACGAACATGTGGCCGTAATAAAGCGGGCAGGCGGCGAGCAGGATCAGCGCCATGAGCCCTGCGAGCGGCCCGCCCATGCGCCGGCCGATCCGCCATGTGACAACGAGCCCGAGAATTCCCACCGCCGCGCCAATCAATCGGCGTGTCTCGAACAGCGTGAACGGCAGAACCTTGGCGGCGAGCGCCGCAAGCAAGTCGAAGCCGCCGCCGTAATAATAGAGGTTCACCCACGACAGCGCGCGTTGGTCGCGGAAACCCGAGGCGTAGAGCTTGAGCAGCAGGTCGCCGTATTCGGAGTGGGCGTAGTCGTCCCAGCTCAAGCCATAGTCGCGAAACGTCAGAAGCGCGATGACACCCACAACCCCGATCGCCACGATAGCGAGCCGGTCAAAGACACGGCTGGTCGCCAGTTCCTTGGACGAAAGCGCGGGAATGGGCGTCGCGAAGGCCACGTGCGTTGAGTCAGGTTCTGCTCGGTCGAATATCTAGCCACGGATTTCGGCGCGATTTGTCGATGGCAGGGGGCTGCTGCAGGCAAGCGAACGGCGACATGCGCACGTCCGTCGCGTCAGCGTTCGGAAGGAGGCAGGCCGCCCGCGTCTCTATCACCCCCGGGGGTGCTGCTGTCCTCCCGGCGCCTGCCCCCGCCGGATCGGCGGAAGGGGCAGGCCCTGTCCGTTCGCGAACCGAGGCCGGCAACTACTTCATCGCCGCGTCGTACATCTTCGCAACGTATTCCCAATTCACGAGGTGATCCGTGAAGGCCTTGAGATAGTCCGGCCGTCTATTGCGATAATCGATGTAGTAGGAGTGCTCCCATACGTCGCAGCCGAGGATCGGCTTGCCGCCGTGCACCAGCGGGTTCTCGCCGTTCGCGGTCTTGGTGACGACGATCTTGCCATCCTTGACGGTGAGCCAGGACCAACCCGAGCCAAACTGCGTGACGCCGGCCTGAATGAAATCCTCTTTCATCTTCGCGACCGACCCAAGATCGGCAACGATCTTCTTCTCGAGATTGCCGGGAATCTTGTCGCCGCCGCCATTCGGCTTCATCCACTGCCAGAAATGAATGTGGTTGTAATGCTGCCCGGCGTTGTTGAAGAGGCCTGCATTCTTGCCGAAACTCCCCTTCACCACGTCTTCGAGCGATTTTCCTTCCCACTCGGTTCCTTTGAGGAGGTTGTTGCCGTTGTTGACGTAGGCGAGATGGTGCTTGTCGTGATGATATTCGAGCGTCTCGCGCGACATGTAGGGGGCGAGCGCGTCGTAGGGGTAGGGAAGATCCGGCAGCGTGAAAGACATCGGATTGCTCCTCAAATGGTCAAATGGGCAGGAGGACCAGGCAAGACCCGGTGAGCTATGGCAACGGGCGCACGTCGGTCCCGGTTCCCGATTTACTCATTAGGCCGCCGCGGGGGCCGGAGCAACGCATGGAACTCTCTGCTCCGATACGCCCGGAGCCGCACGCGGCCTCATCGAGTAGACCGCTGCGCGTCCGGAAATACGCATGCCTGCGGATGACAGCGCGGTCGCGGACACGGTTGTACGCACGCGTTCCTCGAACCATTGGCCCACACGATGGGGATCGTGCAAGGTGTCCTGGGATGTTAAGCAAGATCGAATTTGGCCGCACCCCGGTCACATTAATTATTGCGATCGAACCGGAACAGGGTCAAATTCTTTAGTAACCATAGCACCATGGCTCCGTCGGGGTAACTGGTATCGCGCTGGGACTTAGAGATATGTCTGTGATTTTAGCGTTGTTGGGGATCGTGCTTGCCGCGGTGGGGGTCGCAGCGATCGGATTCGGCATTCCGATCAATGAGTTCACTCTTGGCACCACGCTCGTCCTTGGGGGCGCCACTGGGCTGGCCGGAGGCTTGATTCTGATCGGTTTGGCGGCCGTGGTGGCCGAGCTCGGTCGGATCACCGAGGCGCTCAAGACGCGCGTGGTCGCCAGACCCGCGGCTCGTGTGCCCGAGACCGCCGAAGCCGTGGCGCCGGCGGCTCCGTCTATCGTTGCCGCTCCGGCGTCCGCGATCGCCGCCGGCGTTCGCGCTTCCCAGGCAAACATCCCTGCCCAGGCAAACGTCCCGCCACGCCTCAGGCACGATGCACCGGTGCGCGATACTCGTCCGACCGAGGCCCCTACGGTGGCTCCGACGCCGTCAGCAGTCGATGCATCGTCCACCGCAATCGAGCGGCTGCGCTCAAGTATTCCGCGAACGGAGCGACCCAAGGCCGAGCCATCGCTCGTCGCTGACCAGGACGATGTCCCGCTGTCCCCGAACGGCGCCGGGCACCATCAGACGCAACAGCCACCGCCTCCACCTGTTCAAGGCGAGTCGCCGGAGTCGAAGACCGCGGCGGAGGATCGTGCGGGTGGCGCGGCTGTTGACGCCTTGAAGGCATCACGGTTGGATTTTCTGTTTCGTTCGAAGCCGACGCGTCCCACGACCTCGCCGGAGAACTTTGATGCCTTCTGGCCCGCCGAACGAGGGGCCGGGAGAGATACGGAGCCCGAGGCTGGGCCGACACTCGACGAGGCTCAGTCTTCACCGGACCAGGCAGCCTCCGTCCAAGAGCCACTGCTAGAGTCGACCCCAAGCCAAGAGCCGCAGGCGACTGCGATCCTGAAGTCCGGGGTCGTCGAGGGCATGGCCTACACGCTTTACGCCGACGGATCGATCGAGGCCGAGCTTCCGCATGGAACGGTGCGGTTCGGCTCGATCGCCGAGTTGCGCGCGCACATCGAAAGCAACTCGTGAGTCGCAACGACTCGCCAGATCGCCGCTGCGCTGCAATCACCTTTCCGGAATTTCGCCCGGCGCGAAGCTCAGCGCGACACCGTTCATGCAATAGCGCGCCCCTGTCGGCTTGGGGCCATCGGGAAAGACATGGCCGAGATGTGCGTTGCATGATGCGCAACGGACCTCGGTCCGGCGCATCAGCCACGAGCCGTCCTCGTTTTCGCTCACCGCCGCCTTATCGACCGGCGCCCAAAAGCTTGGCCAGCCGGTGCCCGAATCGAACTTGGTGCTCGACGAAAAGAGCGGCGTGCCGCAGCACACGCATTTGAAGAGACCCGCGCGTTTCTCGCTGTTGAGCGGACTCGAGAAGGGGCGCTCCGTGCCATGCTGCCGGGCGACGTGGAACTGCTCCGGGGTGAGCAGTTTTTTCCACTCTTCATCGCTTTTCACGACGTGCGGGGCGGGATTGGGATTCATGTTGTTCAACCTCGATCAAAATGAGCTTTTCACAGCATCATTTGGGGCGTCGGGGGCGATCAACAAGTGAGATGTTGTTGACCGCCCGGGCGATCGATGAGGCCGCCACGAAATCAGCGTGCAACCCCGCAACGGGACCGCCGAGACCGCTGAAATCGATCAAACGCGGATGTTCGTCTCGCAACGCCTAGAACATGCCANAAGTAATTAAAGATTATACACNTTCAGTACGAAAACACTTCTTGCCTTTTAAAGAAGAGGTGAATAGAACTGAAGTTGAATTATATTTCAGATTGCATTCGACGCATTGGGTTCCCAGCGCACTCGCAGCAAGGGCGTCGAATACGCAGGAATGCAAGTTCACTAAGTTACCTGAAGATCAAAACGCGGCAGGAACAACAGCGATGAGCGAAAGCATGGCGGGGGGAACATTCATCGAGCTAACGGCGTCAATCGTTTCGGCGTATGTCAGCAACAATTCGGTGCCGACCGCGGATTTGCCCGCGTTGATCGGTCAAGTGCACTCGGCATTGACGCGGGTGTCGAGCGGGCACGGCGAAGTGCCGAGCGAGCCGCCCAAACCCGCCATCTCGGTCAAGAAGTCGGTCACGCCGGATCATATCGTCTGTCTCGAGGACGGAAAAAAATTCAAGTCGCTCAAGCGTCACCTGCGCACGCAATACAATATGACGCCGGAGCAGTACCGCGAAAAATGGGGATTGCCGCCGGATTATCCCATGGTTGCCCCGAACTACGCGGCTGCACGCTCGCACCTTGCCAAACAGATGGGGCTCGGCCAGCAACGGCGCCGGCGCAAGTAGCCGACTTCGACGGCTCGTCCCGTATCCGCTCATCGAGTTCGATATACCGAAGGCGCCGGCAAGGTGTCGCCGGGGCCTAGCGACCTCGTTCGTTCCTTTCGGGGGGCTCGATTGAGGCCACCAAAAGTGAAAGGCGAATCGCCGAGCCGGTTCCGTGGTGCAATCAGAATTTTTGCGACCCGCGAAATCCAGGGCCAGCACGACTTTGCGCAGCGGCGTGNGCGCCGCTCATGCGGCGGCGGCGAGTGCCGCGCGGGCGTCTGCTCGAATGCGCTCGACCATCGAACGAAATCCGTTCGAGCGCTGAGGCGTCAAGTGCTCGCGCAGGCCGAGGCGCTCGAACAGCGCGATCGCGTCGGCGGAAAGGATCTCTCGAGCGGGCTTGCCGGAGAACATCGCGAACAAGATGGCGATCAGTCCGCGCACGATATGAGCATCGCTGTCGCCGCAGAAGGTTAGCGCCGGGCCACGTTGGCCATTGGGGCGAACGGTGGTCGCAAGCCACACCTGGCTCGCACAGCCCTGCACCTTGTTCGCGTCGGTGCGGTCCTGGTCGGACAATGGGCTCAAACCGCGGCCGAGCTCAATGACATAGCGGTAGCGGTCGTCCCATTCCTCGAGGAGCGAAAAGTTGTCGATGATCTCGTCGAGGGTCGTCATTGTGTCGGGCGAGATCGCGCTCATGATTGTGCCTTAGCGGGTATATAAGAGCGATGATATAGTCTGCGAACGGCCGTCAAGAAAGAATAGCCCAACCTGTAAGCGCAGGTCGATGCACGCCGGTCAAATCGATCAGCAGCGCAGAACCATCGAGGATGCCGAGCCAGGTTCCGATCAGGTCTGTCGATCGCTACGCGCTTCCTTGCGGATTTGCGGGCCGCGCCACCCCGGTGCCAAGTCAGCCGGCGAAAGCGTGTGCTGCGAAGGGCGGGGGGTGGGAATCGGGGTTGCGTTGCCGCTCGCGGCATTTGCCACGGTTCCGGCGTCTTGGGATCCAAAATGCTCGTTGAGATAGCCGTAGAGCATCTTGGCGCCTGCCTGCGCCCGATGTCCGATCGCGACCGCTGCTTGCGACCCGACACTGCAGGCGTCGGGTTGCCGTCCGCAGAATGAGCCCATGTCGGTGACTGTAGCCTTCGCCGCCGACATCGCCTCAAGGGCGCTCAGATTGACCTTCGGTGCGGGCTCCGATCCGCCACTCGGCAGCAGTGCCAGAATGACCGTGAGCCAAAATGCCATCCGCAAGAGAAATCGCATGACCTGCCTTAACCCCTGCTCGTTGTTTGTCGCATTGGAGCGGACCCTAGCTGCAAGACTTGAAGCGCCGGTTGGGGAAATTTCGCGTTTTTTCCCCGTATTCGATGCGAATGAGCCGCGTTCTTTTGGAAAATTCGAACAATCGGCATTTAATTCAAATCCGAGCGACCACGTCAGAGCGGCCAATCATGGGCACAATATGCGCGGGCCTGCCTCGCCCATGATCCGATTGAGCCCGAGCCGGATTGCGTTTCGGCAACCGACCATTCACCATTCTAGACGAATGCGCTGGCGGAAAACCAGCGAAGTGGCGCGTAAACAGGCTCGCGCGTCGCTACCCGGGTCCTGCTTAGTGTTCGCTTAAGCGGCCTCTGACACCATTGGTCCAGCGAATAAGGGGAGCGCGTCCCAAACATCGGGCGTGCACATAAACGTGGATCTGTCCGCTCCGTTCCGAGATTGCATCGACGCGTGGGTCCCGGCTCGGCGCCGCCGCAGGCGAGCATATCCGCGTCACCACGCAGACAGCCAGCAGCGCTTCGATCTGGGTCAGACCGGGCATCGACGGTTGCTCGTGGCCACCGGCCTGACCGCGGCATGGTCGGCAAGACGGGCATTGTGGTGAATAGAAGTGCGTAGTTCCACCACACGAGCAGGCCGGGGGAAAAGTGTCCACGAGGATCGTGGACCACATCCGTTCCGAGCGCTGGGGTGGAGCCCGAGAGATGTCGCAGGCTTTGCGGTCGGCGCATTGGCCACGATCGCCATCCTTTTCAACGTGCTGTTCATGCAATCCGGCTCGCATCCCGCCCCAATGTTCAAAGATGCGTTCGTTGCGGCGAAACCGGTAAAGGATGCTCTCGTTCCGACGAAGCCGGTCGAAGTGACGGACAGCATCCCGGCTATGTTCCCGCGTCCGCGGCCGGCCGATCCCGCGCCCCCCTCGGTGCCGGCCAAGGCCACCGCGCCGTCCGGCTCGCGGATGCCCGGTGAGATCATCGGCGATATCCAGCGAGAATTGGTGCGCCGAGGCTACTACGACGGCGTGGTCGATGGCCTCTATGGCCCCAAAACGGATGCTGCGATCCGCGATTTCGAGCAGGCCGCCGGTCTCAAGCCGAGCACGGAGCCGAACGAGGCGCTGCTGCAGGCCATGGCGCGGTCGCCGGCTAAGCTGACCAAGGCGACGGCGGCGTCCGCGGCTGCTGCACGCCCGACGCCCGGTCGCGCCGAGGTGGCCGTCGAGCGTCCGGCGCCTTCGAAGCGCGTCATCGCTCTGCAGCGTGCGCTCGCCGAGTACGGCTACGGCCAGATCAGGCCCAACGGCATCGTCGATGCCGAGACCCAAACTGCGATCGAGAAATTCGAACGCGAGCGCAAGCTGCCGATCACCGGTCTGGCGTCGGATCGTGTCGTGCGCGAGCTTGCCGCGATGACCGGTCGACCGCTGGAGTAAGCGCGGGCCGCCAAACTGGTCGCACAATCCTGTCCGAACAGTCTGCTTTTCGGGCGCAAAGAAATGCCGAGGCGCAACCTCGTCTTGGTCGCTTCCGTGATGGATACTGTATCGCCGGTATGTTCGCGGGGCAGGACCCGCGGGAATTTGGAATGCGCCTCAAATCTGCAATCTGGGTTGCGGCCTATATCCGCCGCTGCCACATCGAAGGAGCGTTCGCGGCGGTTCGCCGGCGCGGCGCCGAAGAGGCCGGGGCCATTTTCGTCAAGCTCAATCGGCTTGACGGTACCGCCGAGTTGTTCGGACCTGCGCCGCAAAGCGCCTTTGACGATGCGCGTCCCGCAGACCGGCTCTTCAGCCGATGTTTTGGTGAACAGCCGGCCCCGGAGGCCAAGGTCGAGGAACGCCTCGCTCGCGAACTACGTTTCGATCCCGACGTGTGGATCGTCGAGGTTGAGGATCGTGCCGGGCGGCATTTCCTCGACCAGATTGTCGCCTGAACACTAAGCACCCTCCTATCGTTCGCCGCTGCGCGCGCGCCCATCCTGGTAAAGCTCCGGGCGGCGCGAACTCTCGGACAGAGGTCGGCGCGCATTCTCGGCTGCTGCCGGCCAGGCGACCGGTTCGTAATGCACGTGACTGTTCTCGGCAGAGTCAGCATCGCGCCAGATCGAGATCAAGCGGCAGGCCGCCCCCACGCTAATCTCGGTGTAGAGTTCGGCAAGCTCGTAAATGCGATCGACCGAGCGTCCGGCCCAGGGGGTCATGAACAGCAGCACGCGCTTCAAGGTCTCGGCCGGTAATTCAACGGCCTTGGCGGCGACCACCATCGGTTCACCCATCTCATCATTGACGATCCGGCGAGCTTGGGCCCGCGAGACGCGGAGCGTGCGACCGAGTTCGCCCACCAGCGTCTCCGTATTGTGCTGGAGTGCCGCCGCTTCCAAGCGCCAGATGTCACCACGTTGTATGGCAGCGAGCTGCTGCGCTGGAATGAGCAAGGCATAGTCGAGATTGATCAGAATCAGTCGGCGCTCAGCCGCGTCTGCAGCGTAGAACAGCTCCGAGAGCTCGCAAGCCCCGGTCTGCGCGGCGTCAGCGAAAGCGGCGGCTTGCGCCGTGGACGCGGCAGGAAGAGACCGTAGCGCGATGACCGCCGCATGGTCGGCGCCCTGCTGCTCGGCGATCGCCTCGAGGTCGTCGGCGGTGAGGCAGGGCGATTCCTTGAGGATAGGAGCCGCGACTTCAATGACGTCGCGCGCCAGACGCTCGATCACGGCGCGGGGAGCCGACGGGTAGGGTGCTAGCCGCGTAGCGAGAGCCGTCCGTTCCGAAATGTCGGCCGCATCGATGAGCCGTAAGGCCAGTTCGGTGTAGTAGTGTTCATCTTCGGATGAATGCGTCGGCCGCTGCAGATAAAGGTGGGTCAGCACACGCAGCAAGCTGGTGCGCAGGTCGATCCCGCTTCCAAGATCTAGCAGATCTTCGAGTTCGGGAAAGGCCTCCGGCGACTTTGTCATGAATACTGCGCTCTTGTTGCAACACTTCGGCTTAGAAATAGCCTAAAGCCCCGCCGTTAGCAGAGCGTTAACCTTGCGGCTCTCAAATCAGGTAGTACTGATATGCGGCGTGGGGCCGGCAGGGGCGGGGGCAACGATATGGGCACTGTCATCAGTTTTCCGGCAGCGGGATCTATAGCCCGTGGTTCAAGGTTGACCGCAGTCCAATCCGGCGGCGCGACCGTGGTCATCCTTCCCGTGGTGCGGATCGAGCGATACCACGAGGAGCCAATCGGAAATTTCAAGCATGAGGCGAGCACTACTCCTCGCCGCCGCCGCCGCCGTGCCAACCGCTCATAAGGCGGTAGGCATCGTCCCGGTCACGCCGACCGGAGGAACATCGACAAAGCTCACGCCCACGCCCTGATGACCGCAGGCGGTCCTCCTCTGCCATTCTGGGCCTCGCGCCTGCGGCGGGCGCCGCGACCCCGCCGCCGGTGTCCCGATTTACAGGCGACAACTCTTCTTCATTGCGGACGGCACTGCGCCGACGCGAGAGCGCTTCGCACCGCCGGAATCCATCCGGTTTCGGGCGCCAGCGCTCGAATCACGATCAGGCCCGTGGTTGTCGGCGACGCTACGATCAATCGGTCCGCAGCCGTGATGTCTTCGTTCTCCGGCAATTCCGCGCGTTGCGCTGCCGTCATGAGGTCCAGTTCGATGACCCGGCGGCCGGCAGCGCGATCGTTGATGGCGTAGTAGGCGATGTCGGACCGGGTGTAGAACGAGACCGAGGTGTAGGCTTGGCTGATGGGCACCGAGAATTTCAACGGGCCGCGCGACAGATCATAGCGGCAGATCGACACCTCGAAGGCCGGGTCCATGAATGGCAGTACCGAATTCTCCGGCGTCGGACTCGGGAGCGGAACCACGGCGTTGACCGGAGCGATCGCTGAAACCCGCGCATAGGCGTCCTGGGTTGCCATGCGAGGAAGGACGAGAACGGTTCCAAGATGCACGATGCCGGCGAGCAGCAGTGCGCCCAACAGCCACAGCACCAAGCGAATCACAGGCATGCCCTCTTGGTAATGGCGGGCATGGGCGCGTCGCGCCCAGTGCGCATCGCCATGCCGATCGGCGTGTCGTAAAGCCGCAAAACCAGGAGGTACTTCTCGACGCCGCCGGTCGGCAGCCAGTTTCCCGGGCGCGCGCGCGGCCCGACCGTGACGTCGAAGCTTCCGTCCGCGTTGCGAATGATTTCCTGGCTGGTGAAGCCATGCCGCTGCGCTGAATTCGCTACCAGCCGACCCTCCGGATTGTACAAGGTCAGGGTCCAGAACCGCGCCTGCGGCGTAATCCCCCTCAGCAGCACGTCGCAGCGTCCGTCGAGGGGCTGCCCGGCATCGTCGGCATTCGCATAGAAGGCTACCCCGTCTCCAGAACCGACGGGAAGCTCGCCGGTGCGTGCGACCATGGCGCGGGCATACGGGTCAATGCCCTGCGTCCCGTTCTTGGGCCATCCGGTCCACGCCCCGATGGTGACGCCGCCATAGGCGGTGCCCTGGGTCAAAGCCACCCAGGTAGCACCAAGGCCGATCGCTGCGGCAATGGCGAGTGCGAGCACCGTTCCGAAAAGCAAACGCACGTCGGGTCCGATATGGCGTGATCGTCAGAGCAATGGGCTTAGCAAGAGCCGCCGGACTTCAATCGCCGCGAACCTGACCAGCCGGCTGATGGTCAGATGCGGATGCGAACGTTCCTTGACCACGCGGCGTCGTCTCGTCCGAGGCCTTGGTCGACTCGCCGCGGGTCGCGAGCCCGCGCGTGGCGTCATCCATCAGCTTTTCGACCCGGATCAGGGCGTCGGCCCCGCGTTTGGTCAAAACCGAGGGGCGGCCCGGCGCCGCCTCAGGCGCGCCATCCTTCTTGGCTTCGGCGACCGCGCGTGCCGGCGTTGCTTGCTGCGGGCCGAGACCGGGGATCTGCTTGAGCTCGATCCCCTGGTGGGCATAGGCCATGATCGCGTGCCAGGTCTGCGCCGGCAGCGATCCGCCGGTCATCTGGTGCATGGCGCTGTAATCGTCGTTGCCGAACCAGACGCCGCAGATCATGTTGCCGGTGAAGCCTACGAACCAGGCGTCGCGGTAGGCGTTGGTGGTGCCGGTCTTACCCGCGGCCTTGATGCCGTCGAGGATCGCACGCTTGGCGGTGCCTTCCTCCACCACCTTGCTCATGATCATATTCATGTCCATGGCGACTTGCGGCGTGAGCACCTGCACCGGCTTCTTGCCGTCGCGGTCCCAACGCCAGATCAGATCGCCGGCGCCGCTGCGCACTTCGAGCACGGCGTGCGGGGCCATCGCCTTCCCGAGATTGGGAAACATCGTGTAGCCGCCGGTGTGATCGAGCACCGTCACCTCGTCGGCGCCGATCGGCATGGAGGGCGTATCGGGCAACGGCGTGCGCAGGCCGGCCTTGCGTGCGGTCTCCTTGATCTTGGCGCGGCCGATTTTCGGATTGCCGTTGCCGAGCGCGATCGACAGCTTCACCGGAATGATGTTGATCGAGCGCACCAGCGCCTGCGTGAGCGTCATCGAGCCGGAAAAGCCGCCGCTGTAGTTTTTCGGGCACCAGTTGCCGATGCAGACCGGCGAGTCGACCACGACCGAGGTCGGCTTGAAGCCGTTCATCAGGGCGGTGGCGTAGACATAAGGCTTGAACGAGGAACCCGGCGCGCGCAGGGCATCGGTCGCGCGGTTGAACTGGCTCTCGCTGTAGTCGCGGCCGCCCACCATGGCGCGCACGGCGCCGTCGATGTCCATCAGAACGGCGGAGCCCTGCTTGGCCTTGTACTCGCGTCCGTATTCCTTGAGCGAGTTTTGGACCGCCTGCTCGGTGTTTTTCTGCAGGTCGACATCGAGGGCAAGTCGCACCACGAACACGCGCTCGTGCACTGACCTGGGCAAGGTCTCGACCAGCTTTTTCATCTCGTCGAAGGCCCAGTCGAGATAGTAGTTGGGCGAGCGTTCATCGCGCCGGTCGACGGCCATCGCCGGATTGCGCCGCGCGCCGAAGACCTGGCCCTCGGTCATGAACCCGGCCTCGACCAGATTATCGAGCACGACGTTGGCGCGTGCGCGTGCGGCCGGCAGATTGATGTGCGGGGCGAATCGCGATGGCGCCTTGAACAGGCCGGCCAGCATCGCCGCTTCCGACAGGTTCACGTCGCGTGCGGACTTGTTGAAATAATACTGCGCCGCTGCGTCGACGCCGAAGGTGCCGCCGCCGAGATAGGCACGATCGAGATAAAGCTTGAGAATCTCGTTCTTCGGCAGCCGTACTTCGAGCCAGAGTGCCAGGAATGCTTCCTTGACCTTGCGCTCGATGGTGCGCTCGTTGGACAGGAACAGGTTCTTGGCCAGTTGCTGGCTGATGGACGACCCGCCCTGCACCACGCCGCCGGCGCGCGCATTGGTGAGCATCGCGCGGAACAAGCCCGGAATGTCGATGCCGAAATGCTCGTAAAAGCGGCGATCCTCGGTGGCGAGCGTCGCCTTGATCAGGTGATCGGGGAATTGATCGAGCGGGATGGCGTCATTGTGCCGGATTCCGCGCGAGCCGACCTCGTTGCCATAGCGGTCGAGAAAGGTGACGGCGAGTTCGGACTTCTTCAGCCAATCGTCATCCGACGTTTCCCGGAAGGCGGGGATGGCGAGCGCGAGCATCATCAACAGGCCGCCCATGCCCAGCGTCATCGCCTCCGACGTTGGTTCGACGAAGTACCAGCGCCGCCAGCCCGCGACATGGAAGCGATCCATGAACACGGTGAAGCGCTCATAAAGCTCGCGCGCCCAGGTCTTTCCCTGGTACATCCCGAAGTCGATGCGCGAATCGAGATCGAGAAAAAAGCGGCGCAGCCGTACTTGCCAGCCGTCCCGGTTCTCGCCGCCGTTGAAGAGATTGCGCAAAGTGCCCTCGAGGCCGCAGCCCAACCACGGCAGGCGGAACTGCCCATCCGTTGCTATATGTTTAGCCGATCATGTCTAGCCGGTGCAAAGGTTCCAAACTATGGCGGGACGGCCACGAGGGGAATGGAACAGCAGTCGACGGCAGGTGATTCGGGCTCCCGGCCAACCGCCGGGCGCGGCGTCTGGCACTCTCCTTGAGGCATTTTTCGATGGCCGGTGACGAAAGGCCGTTTTGGCAGCGTAAGCCATTGAAGGAAATGACTGATTCCGAATGGGAGAGCCTTTGCGACGGGTGCGGGCGCTGCTGTTTGGTTAAGCTGGAGGATGCCGACGATTCCTCGCGCACGTATTTCACCGACGTCGGTTGCCGGCTGCTCGACGGCGAGACCTGCCGCTGCAGCGACTATCCAAACCGGAGCGCGAGAGTAAAGGACTGCGTCCGGCTAACGCCCAGAAACATAAACCGAATCGTGTGGTTGCCGCCGACCTGTGGTTACCGGCTGCTGGCCGACGGGGGCGACCTCTATTGGTGGCATCCGCTGGTTTCGGGCGACCCCGACACCGTGCACCAAGCCGGGATCTCGGTGCGCGGACGGGTCGGGGCGAGCGAGGACGAGGTCAAGGATGACGACCTCGAGGATCGCATCGTGAGCTGGCCGGTGCGGATGCCGAAGGCAGCCCGCAAGCCACCGAAAGCCCGCTGAGCGCGTTCGCCCGGTTCTTCAAAAGGTCGTGTTCTGTCGGGCCCTATTGCGTCGTGGCTCTCACATTGTCACGCCATGAGCGTCGCGCGTGATGAGATTGGCGCCCAGGGACAAAGCGCGCTGGTGCCGACGTAAGCCGAAGGCTGTCAGCCCGGGTGCGCTCCTTCCCACGGAATTTACGGACCCTGATGGCGGGTTCGAAGTTGCCGACTGCAGCGGGCGCACGGCGCATGACCACCGCGCACTCCGCCACCTTGCCCTGGCCTCCGTTCCCCGCCTAGATGCCCCGCGCCTCGCCGCCCGGGTCGGTGCCTAGTCATATCCATGCGCGATCCCCTCACGCCTGCACAGGATTACATCGAGCACGCCGCGGCGCGCCGCATCATCGTGGGCGTGCTCCTCGCCATGCTGCTCGCAGCGCTCGACCAGGTCATGGTCGCGACCGCGCTGCCCACCATCGCCGCGAGCCTCGCCGACGTCGAAAACATGTCGTGGGTCGTTACCGCCAATCTTCTGTGCGCAACGGCCGTGACGCCGCTCTATGGCAAGCTGTCGGATATCCATGGCCGGCGCACCATGATGCTGATCGCGATCAGCGTCTATGGGGCGGGTTCGCTCGCCTGTGCGCTGGCGCCCTCGATGCTGATGCTGATCCTCGCCCGCGCGCTGCAGGGACTTGGCAGCGGCGGCCTGATGCCGCTGGTGCAGACCATCATTGGCGACGTGGCGTCGCCGCGCGATCGGCCGCGCTATCAGGCTTACACCTCGTCCACCTTCATCGTGTCAACGGTGGGCGGCCCGATTCTCGGCGGCTTTATCGCCGAGCATCTGCACTGGTCGTGGATTTTCTGGCTCAACCTGCCACTCTGCGCGTTCGCCTATCTTCTCACCCACAACGTGCTGCGACGGTTGCCCCGACACGACCGTCCGCACGAGCTCGACATATTGGGTGCCGTGCTCATGGTGGGTGCCGCCGTCGCGCTGATGCTTGCGCTGACCTGGGGCGGGCGGCGCTATGGCTGGGCATCGCCGCAGATACTCGCGCTCTTTGGTGCCTCCGCGGCGCTGTGGGTCTTTTTCGCGTGGCGCGTGATGACCGCAGAGGAGCCGTTCATTCCATTGTCGGTCCTGCGCGACGGTGCCGTGCGCGTCGGCACCGCGGCGGCTTTCTTCGCCGTCGGCACAGTCATAGCGCTCACCATCATTCTCCCGCTCTATGCGCAACTTGCGCTCGGGCTCTCCGTCAGCGGGTCGGCCTCGACGATCATCGCGCTGCAAGGCGCCGCCACCGTGACGTCCATCGTCGGGGGGCGCCTGCTCGTGCGTTTCACCCATTACAAGCGGGTGCCGCTCGCCGGGCTCGTGCTCTCGATCGCGGCGCTGGTGCCGCTTGCGCTTGCACCAACCGGATTTTCGCCTGCCGCGGCGCTCGGCCTGATCGCGCTGGTGGGGCTAGGCTTGGGGCCAACCTTCCCATTCACGATCGTGGTGGTGCAGAATGCAGTGGCGATGCATCAGCTCGGGGTCGCGACCGGCACGATGAACTTCTTTCGCGCGCTCGGTTCGACATTCATCGTCGCTGGTTTCGGCGCGATCGTGCTCGCCGGCGCGCCGACAATCCGCGGGGTGTCGGCGGGGGCGGTGCTGACGGGGACAGATGCGGCCGAAGCCTTCCGGTGGGTGTTCGCCGCCGCCACGCTCTGTCTGACGATCGCGCTGGCCTGCATTCTTGCGCTCGAGGAGCGTCCGCTGCGCGGGTCGTCGCAGCCCACGGCGCCGGTCGAGTGATGCCGGCGAGCGTCATAGCTGCCTTGTGCACCTGCCCATTGTCTTCGGCGCGCTTCAGCGTGATATCAGACAAGCCGGCAGTCGGGAGTGGACTTGGTCCACCGGTCAAGAATTTGATTTGAATGCACTCTGTGAGCCGCGACTCGAGCACGCCCGCCAAGGCCGTGCCGTACGCTCCGCTGACCAGTGCGGACGTGCGCAAGATTTTCTATGGCCTGATGCTGGGCATGTTCCTGTCGGCGCTCAATCAGACCATCGTCGCCACCGCATTGCCCACCATCGGACGCGACTTCGGCGACTTCGAGAATCTTTCCTGGGTCATCATCGCCTATCTGCTGGCGTCGACCGTCGTTTCCCCGCTCTATGGCAAGCTTTCCGACATCCATGGCCGCCGTGCCATGATGCTCGTTGCGATCGGCTTGTTTCTAGCGGGCTCGGTGGTGTCCGCCGCGGCACCGAATATGGCCATGCTGATCGCCGGCCGCACGCTGCAGGGAATCGGAGGCGGCGGGATCGTGCCGCTCACGCAGACCGCGATCGCCGACATGATCACCCCGCGTGAGCGCGGCCGCTACCAGGCCTATATGGGCACATCCTGGATCGTGGCCGGCGTTGCCGGGCCCGCGCTCGGGGGCATCATCGCGGAGCATTTGCACTGGTCGATGATCTTCTGGCTCAACGTCCCCTTTGGGCTGGTCGCGGCGCTGCTAACGTACCATGCGATGAAGCGACTGCCGCGCCACGAGCGGCCGCACCGGCTCGACATCGCGGGCGCGGCATTGATGATTGCGGCCGCGACCCTGTTCCTGATTGCACTCACGTCCGGCGGCACGCGCGTTCCGTGGATGTCGCCGACCATCCTCATCCTCATGGCGGTCTCCCTGGCGCTCGGCCTTGCTTTCGTCTGGTGGCTCAAGTTGGCGCGCGAGCCGTTTCTCCCGCTCACGGTGCTTCGAAATCCGGTGATGCGGGACGGCACGGCCGCAACGTCGTGGACGCTCGGCGCGGTCATCGGGCTTACCGTCTATATGCCGCTCTACTTTCAGGTCGTGCACAAGCTCTCCGCGACCGAAGCGGGGCTTGCGCTCATCCCGCTCGTGGTCATGACGACGCCGGGCTCGATGGTGTCGGGTCGTTCGATGATGCATCTGCGCCGTTACAAGGTGTCGGCGATCGCGGGTGCGATCATGGCGATCGCAAGCGTCGCGGCGCTCATCGTCTGGCCCGCCCTGCCGCTTTACGGTGTGATCATCGCGCTTACGCTCATCGGTTTCGGCGTGGGCACGGTCTATCCGGTCGCGACCGTCTCGATCCAGAACGCCGTGCCGGTGCACCAGGTCGGCACCGCGACCGGCGCCATGAATTTCTTTCGCGCGCTCGCGAGCACGCTCGCGGTCGCGGTGATGGGTGCGATTCTGCTTGCCGGCCTCGGCGCGACGCCCCAGCGCGGCACCGGTGTCGAGTTGCTGGTCGAGACCGCGGGCGCCGCGGGCGTCGACATGGCTGCCGTGTTTCGGTGGCTGTTCGTGGCGGCGGATATTTTCCTGATCGCGGCGCTGGTCGCCGTCCTGCTGATGGAAGAGCGCCCTTTGCGTGGTCCCGCGACCAGCGCGACGCCCGTGTCTCCCGAGGCTCCGCCGGCGCCAGCGGAATAGCGCCGGTCGGCGCAACCTAGCCTCGATTCCGTTTCGGTCGCGGACGACTACTTGCTGCGCACGACGTTCTTGTACTCGGGTGCTTCGGCGAGAAATCCGCGCTCCATCATCCAGTCGACCTTCTCCTGGAACTCGGCCGCTTGATAGCTCTTCACGCCGGTCAGCTCGGGGAGCAGTCCGCCCTTGCGCAGCTCGGGCTGCAGATCGCGCAAGAGTTCGGCCCGCGAGCGCTCTTCGTTCTCGGCGAGCCATTCGATCGCACGGTTGAGTGCGCGTCGCAATTTCCCCGCTGTCTCCTCATCCACGTCCTCGCCGGCGACGATGCCGCCGCGCCAGCGTAGATCGGCGATCTTGCGGCAACCGGCCGCCGTCGCGCGACTCACCAACGGCTCCATCAGCGCGGCCGCTTCGTTATGGCCGCTGAGCAGCGCATCCAGCCGATCGGTCGCGTGTTCGAGCTTGATCTCGCCGAACGGAACGCCGGCCGCTTCCATGACCTCAATCGCGGCATAGAACGTCCCCGCATGCCAGGTGACTGCGATTGGTACATTGCGCAGGTCAGAAAGCGTCTGG
>JGI12053J15887_10000044_pt1 | contig 33791 bp, 27 predicted proteins | sample MedBloCAOM1_O3_FD_15887 | JGI IMG/M metagenome (IMG submission 15887)
CCGCCATAGAGCGGCTCGATCCGCATTTGCAGTCGCGGCTTTCGGTCGTGCAGCAGGCGCGCGAGGAGGACATCGGCAGGGTCAAGGACATCTATGCACGGGCGAAAGTGGCGGCGGAGGTTGCGCCGTTCTTCACCGACCTTCCGGCGCGGATCGCAGCCGGGCATCTCATCGTCGCGCGTTCCGGCGCTTCGACCGTAGCCGAATTGGCGGCGATCGGGCGCCCGGCTATTCTGGTGCCGCTGCCGCATGCGCTCGACCAGGATCAGTCCGCCAATGCCGGCGTGCTGGAAACGGCGGGCGCGGCGATGCGCTTGCGCCAGGACGATTTCACGCCCAACCGGCTTGCGGCCGAAATCAGTGCGCTTGCCAGTGCGCCGGAAAAACTCGTAGCAATGGCTGCGGCCGCCCGCTCGCAGGGCGCGATCGACGCCGCCGAGCGGCTGGCCGATCTCGTGGTGGCAACAATCGAAAGGAACCCGCGATGAAACTGCCGCGCGACATCGGTCCGATCCACTTCGTCGGCATCGGCGGCATCGGCATGAGCGGCATCGCGGAGGTGCTGATCAATCTCGGCTACACCGTGCAGGGCTCGGACGCTTCCGACGGCGCCAATGTCAAACGATTGCGCGACAAGGGCGCCAAGATTTCGGTCGGCCATTCCGCCAGCGCGCTGGGCGACGCCGAGGTGGTGGTGGTGTCGACCGCGATCAAGCGCGACAATCCAGAGCTCACGGCGGCGCGCGCCAAACGCCTGCCGGTGGTGCGCCGCGCCGAAATGCTGGCGGAGCTGATGCGGCTCAAACGCTGCGTCGCTATCGGCGGGACCCACGGCAAGACCACGACGACGTCGCTCGTGGCCGCGCTGGTGGACGCCGGCGGGTTCGATCCCACCGTGATCAACGGCGGCATCATCAACGCCTACGGGACCAACGCGCGGCTCGGCGCCGGTGACTGGATGGTCGTCGAGGCCGACGAGTCCGACGGCACCTTCCTGAAGCTTCCGGCCGACGTCGCCATCGTCACCAATGTGGACCCGGAGCATCTCGATCATTTCAAGACCTTCGAGGCGGTGCAGGAGGCATTTCGCGCGTTCGTCGAGAACGTGCCGTTCTACGGCTTCGCCGTGATGTGCACGGACCACCCGGTGGTGCAGGTGCTGGTCGGGCAAATCACCGACCGACGGGTGATCACCTATGGCGAAAACCCGCAGGCAGACGTGCGGCTCGCCGACCTCGACCATGCCGACGGACAGTCGCGCTTTTCGATCGTCTTCCGTGATCGCGCGGGGGAAACGATGCACGAGATCAACGGCCTCTCGCTGCCGATGCCGGGACGGCACAACGCGCTCAATGCCACCGCGGCGATCGCGGTGGCGCGCGAACTAGGCATTTCCGACGACATGATCCGCAAGGCGCTGAAGAACTTCGGTGGCGTGCGGCGGCGGTTCACCCGCACCGGCGAGTGGAAGGGCGTCCCGATCATCGACGATTACGGCCACCATCCGGTCGAGATCGCCGCCGTTCTGCGCGCTGCACGCGAATCAAGCAAAGGCCAGGTGATCGCCGTGGTGCAGCCGCACCGCTACAGCCGGCTTGCCTCGCTGTTCGAGCAGTTTTCGACTTGCTTCAATGACGCCGACACCGTGATCGTCGCCCAGGTCTATGCGGCGGGCGAGGCGCCGATCGCGGGCGCCGACCGCGATTCCCTGGTGCAGGGCCTGCGTGCGCACGGGCATCGCCAGGTCATTCCGCTCGACGGTCCGCAGGATCTTGCCCGCATGGTCGCTCGCCTGGCACGACCCGGCGACATCGTGGTGTGTCTCGGCGCCGGCAACATCACCCAATGGGCCTATGCGCTGCCGGCCGAACTCGCCGCGCTCGGGGCGGTCGCTTGAGGATCATCGTCATGAGCATAGTACCTGGCGGCGCAGGTGTGCTCGATCGAGCTGCTGTCTCGTCATGACTTTCCCGGATCTCGCCGCCGAGCTGAAAGCGCGCTTGCCGGAGCTGCGCGGGCGGCTGATGTCCAACCAGCCCCTCGCGGAGCTGACCTGGTTTCGCGTCGGCGGGCCGGCGCAGGTTTTGTTTATGCCCGAGGACGAAGCCGACCTGGCCTATTTCCTCGGCCAATTGCCGGCGGAGATTCCCGTCACGGTCGTCGGGCTCGGCTCCAACCTGATCGTGCGCGACGGCGGGGTGCCGGGTGTCGTCATCCGGCTCGGGCGCGGCTTCGGCGAGGTGAAAGTCGAGGAGGGCACCCGCATCCGCGCCGGCACCGCCGTCCCAGATGTGAAAGTCAGCCGTGCCGCGCAGGAGGCAGCGATCACCGGGCTCGCTTTCTTCCGCGGCATCCCCGGCGCGATCGGCGGCGCGCTGCGCATGAACGGCGGCGCCTATGGCCGCGAGACCAAGGACGCGCTGATCGAGGCGCGCGGCGTCGACCGGCAGGGGCGCGTGCGCGTCTTCGCCAATCATGACATGCACTACACCTATCGCCATTGCGGCGCGCCCGACGACATCATCTTCACGCAAGCGCTGTTCCAGGGCGCGCCCGGTGATCCGGCTACGATCGCGGCGGAAATGGAAAAAATCACTGAATCGCGCGAGGCAACGCAGCCGATCAAGAGCCGCACCGGCGGCTCGACCTTCAAGAATCCGCCGGGTCACAAGGCCTGGCAGCTCATCGATGCCGCTGGTTGCCGCGGCCTCAAACGCGGGGGCGCGCAGGTCTCGGAGATGCACTGCAATTTTCTGATCAATCTCGGCGGCGCCACCGCCGGCGATATCGAGGCGCTGGGCGAGACGGTGCGCCGGCGCGTGACCGAGAACTCAGGCGTCGAGCTTGAATGGGAGATCAAGCGGATCGGAGCGGCGTAGTGTGGCGGTTCAGAAGTCCTCATCATCCTTGCGGCGAGTCCGAAATGCAGACTTCTGAACCAAAGCCACACTAGATCAATAAGTTGCTAGTGTCCTTCGATTCCGAAGTTCGCAAACGGGGGTGCCGCACAATGATGCGAACTTCGGAATCGGGACACTAGCGCCGCCATCACAGCCGGCGATCCCGCCTCGAAAGAAATTTATCGTTTAGTGACGTTCATGTCACAGCCTGTGTTGCATGGAGCGGCCGCCTGATGAGGTCGCGCTCCGCGTCGCCGAGTCACTCCAGCCTCCCAGACTCTCGACGCAACGGCCGATCTCGATTCCAGCGGGCGGCAAGAGCATCAGCGCTGCGGCTGAGGGGGAGGAAGCATGAGCAAGCATATCGCAGTTCTCATGGGAGGCTGGTCCGCCGAGCGCGACGTCTCGTTGCGCTCCGGTGCGGCCTGTGCGGATGCGCTGGTCCGCCTCGGCTATCGCGTCAGCCGCATCGACGTGGACCGCGACATCGCCACGGTCCTGACCGCGGCCAAGCCCGACGTCGCGCTCAACGTTCTGCACGGCCGGCCGGGCGAGGACGGAACGCTGCAAGGCATCCTGGAAATCCTCGCCATTCCGTACACCCATTCCGGGGTGATGGCGTCCGCGGTCGCCATGCAAAAGGACGTCGCCAAGGACCTGTTCCGGGCCGCCGGCGTGCCGGTCCCCGGAGGCGTGGTGGCCTCCCGGTTCGAGGTGGCCAAAGCCCACGTGCTACCGCCGCCCTACGTGATCAAGCCGATCGCCGAGGGCTCGAGCGTAGGGGTTTTCATCGTGCGCGAGGATCATATCCATCCGCCGCAGGAGCTCAACCGCGAGGACTGGGCTTACGGCGAGCGGGTCATCGTCGAAAGCTACATTGCCGGCAAAGAGTTGACCTGCGCGGTCATGGGCGACACGACGCTCGGCGTGATCGAGATCGTGCCGATGGTAAGATTTTACGATTATGAGGCGAAATACGCCCCAGGGGGCTCGAAACACCTGCTTCCGGCGCCGGTTTCACCGTTTGTTTACCAAGAGGTCCGAAGACTATCGCTGGCGGCGCATCGCGCGCTGGGCTGCCGGGGCGTGAGCCGTGCGGATTTCCGCTACGACGACCGCATCGAGGGGACGGGGGGACTGGTGTGCCTCGAAGTCAATACGCAGCCCGGCATGACCGAAACGTCGCTCGTGCCCGAGCTCGCAGCACATGCGGGCATCACGTTCGACGAACTGGTGCAATGGATGATCGAGGATGCCTCGCTCAACCGCTGAAAGGGATCGCGTGCTGGCGCTCGCTCTTAGCCGATCACGCGGCGATGCGCGCCGTGGCGGGCAGGGGGCGTAACGCATGAGACCGAGGTCTCGCTTCACGCAGCTCATGGACCGGTGGTCGTCGCTGGTCAACGCGCGCTGGCCCCGCGGCGTCGGCATTGCCGGCACCGTCGTCGTCATTCTCGCGAGCCTCGCCTACGGCGCCATCAAAGGCGATCATGTCCCGGGCATCATTGCGGCGTTGAAAGACGCGCGTGACGGCGCCGCCAATGCCGCCGGCTTCCGGATCGTGTCGGTCGCGCTTGCCGGCCAGCACCACGTCAGCCGCCAGGAGGTGCTCGCCGCCGCCGGCGTCACCGACACCACGTCGCTGCTCTTTCTCGACGTCGAGCAGACGCGCGAACGCCTCAAGACCAATCCCTGGATCGCCGACGCCACCGTGCTCAAACTCTATCCCGGCGAGCTTCAGATCGGCATCAAGGAGCGCGAGGCCTTCGCGCTGTGGCAAAAGGACGGACAGGTGTACGTCATTGCCGAAGACGGCACCGTGCTCGGACCCTATGTCTCGCCTCGCCTCATCGAACTGCCGCTCGTGGTCGGGCGCGGCGCGGAGACGCGCGCGAAGGAATTCCTGGCGTTGCTCGACCGCTACCCCGCGCTGCGCGCCTTCGTGCGCGCCACGGTCCTGGTGGGCGAACGGCGCTGGAACCTGCGGCTGAAGAACGGCATCGACGTGCGGCTGCCGGAAACCGACATTGCGCCCGCGCTGGCGCGGCTCGTTGCGCTCGACAAGGAAAAGAACCTGATCACGCGCGATATCGTCGCCATCGATCTCAGGCTGCCCGATCGCGTCACGGTGCGGCTCTCGGAGGCGGCCGCGCAGGCCCGCATCGACGCGGCCAAGGAGAAGGCGAAGAAGAAGGGGGGCAGCGCATGAGCACCCTCCAGTTCGGCCTCACGCCGAAAATGAAGCCGCTGACGACCAACCGCTCGGTGCTCGTCGCCGCGCTCGATGTCGGGACCAGCAAGATCGCCTGCCTGATCGGGCGCCTCAAGCCGCGGCCGGCCCAGGACGTGCTGCGCCTGCGCACCCATTCGGTTGATGTCATCGGCTTTGGCCACACGCTCGCCCGCGGCATGAAGGCCGGTACCGTGATCGATCTCGCCGAGGCGGAAGCCGCGGTGCGCCAATGCGCCGACCTCGCCGAGCGCACCGCAAGGATGCAGCTCGACTCGGTCATCGTCTCAGTCTCCGCCGGGCGCCCGACCAGCGAACTCATCTCGGCGTCGATCGAGATCGCAGGCGCGGCCATCGGCGAGCGCGACATTGACCGCGTGCTCACCGCCGGCAGCCGCCATTCCGTGCGCCCCGGCCGCGCCGTGCTGCATTCGCTGCCGATCGGCTACGTGCTCGACCACGCGGGCGGCATCAGCGACCCGCGCGGCATGCTCGCGCGCCAATTCGGCATCGACATGCATGTCGTGACCGCCGACGCTTCGGTCGCGCGCAATCTGATGCTTGCGATCGAGCGCTGTCATCTCGACGTCGAGGCGATGGTGACAAGCCCATATGTGGCCGGGCTCTCCGCGTTGGCCGACGACGAGGCCGATCTGGGCGCTGCCGTGATCGACATGGGTGCCGGCACGACCACCGTGGCGGTTTTTTCCGGCGGCCGCTTCGTGCATGCCGACGGCTTCGGCCTCGGCGGCCGGCACGTCACCATGGATCTCGCCCGCGGCCTCAATGCCCGGGTCACCGATGCCGAGCGCATCAAGACGCTTTACGGCAGCGTGCTCACCGGCGCATCGGACGAACGCGACATGATCGCGGTACCGCCGGTCGACGATGACGAACGCGAGGCGCCGCATTTCGTTTCGCGGGCAAAGCTCGCCCGCATCATCAAACCGCGCGTCGAGGAAATTCTCGAAATGGTGCGCGACCGGCTCGCGACCTCGTCGTTCGCGGCCGAGCCGCGTGGACGCGTGGTGCTGACGGGCGGGGCGAGCCAGCTCACCGGGCTTCCGGAGCTGGCCGCGGGCGTTCTCGGCCGTCCGGTGCGGATCGGCCGGCCGCTCGGCATCGGGGGACTGCCCGAGGAGGCGAAGGGACCTGCGTTTGCCGTCGCGACGGGACTGCTGGTCTATCCGCAGGCGGCACATCTTGAGCATTTTGAACCGCGACGAACGCGGCACTCGGCTACAGGGGGCGGCTATATCGCACGGGTCGGACGATGGCTTCGCGAGAGCTTCTGATGACTCGACACGACATCCCAACGGGCGGTGGCGGACCGGCCCGACCCGGCGGCGACTTCCGCGTATGAAGAGGCAAACATGAGCATCAATCTGAAGATTCCCGACGTCCGTGAGCTCAAGCCACGGATCACCGTGTTCGGGACCGGCGGTGCCGGCGGAAACGCCGTCAACAACATGATCACGAGCGGGCTGCAGGGCGTCGACTTCGTCGTCGCCAACACCGATGCCCAGGCGCTCACGATGTCCAAGGCCGAGCGCATCATCCAGATGGGCGTGGCNGTCACCGAAGGGCTNGGCGCCGGCTCTCAGCCGGAAGTCGGGCGCGCCGCNGCCGAAGAGGCGATCGACGAGATCCGCGATCACCTCCAGGGCGCGCANATGGTGTTCGTCACCGCCGGCATGGGCGGCGGCACCGGCACCGGCGCAGCGCCGGTGGTCGCGCGTTGCGCGAAAGAGGCCGGCATCCTCACCGTCGGCGTCATCACCAAGCCGTTCCACTTCGAAGGCATGCGCCGGATGCGCGTCGCCGAAAACGGCATCACCGAACTGCACAAGGTGGTCGACACCCTGCTGATCATCCCGAACCAGAATCTGTTCCGGGTGGCGAACGAGAAGACGACCTTTGCCGATGCCTTCTCCATGGCCGACCAGGTGCTGTATTCGGGGGTCGCCTGCATCACCGACCTGATGGTGAAGGAGGGCCTGATCAATCTCGACTTCGCCGACGTTCGCGCGGTCATGCGTGAAATGGGCAAGGCGATGATGGGCACCGGCGAGGCCTCGGGCGAGAAGCGCGCGCTCTCCGCCGCCGAGGCCGCGATCTCCAATCCGCTGATCGACGACGCCTCGATGAAAGGCGCGCGGGGCCTGCTGATCTCGATCACCGGCGGCAAGGATCTCACCCTTTACGAGGTCGACGAGGCGGCAACCCGCATCCGCGAAGAGGTGGATCAGGACGCCAACATCATCGTGGGAGCGACCTTCGACGAGAGTCTCGAAGGCATCATCCGCGTTTCGGTGGTGGCGACCGGCATCGACCAGGCGGCCCTGCAGCGGCCGTCGACGGCACCCGAGGCCCGTATCGCGGAGCTCACGCAGAAACTGCGCGCCGATCAGCTGCGGGCCGAGCAGCAGCCACAGCGGTTCGTCTCCGACCGGAGCGAGCCGCGAATGCAATCGCACGCACCGGCGACGCCTCCCGCGCCGCCGCCGCAGCAAACCCAGGCGTCGATCGAGGCCGCGGCCCAGGCCGCAGTTGCAGCCGCGGTGCTGCCGATGATGGAGGACGTGACGATCCGGCCGATCCCGCCGAAACCGTCGTTGTTCCCGGAGCAAATGGCGCCGCCGGCCGAGCCACCGCCGGCACCGCGAGCGTTCATCCCGCCGGCGCCGGAGCGCACCGCCAATCGGCCGCGCCGCATGCCCGCCATCGACGAATTGCCGCGTCCGGCCCAGGCCGAGCTGCGGGCCAGGCGGGGCGAGGAAGATCCGGACCATCCGGAGAAGCGTAAGGTGAGCCTGCTGCGGCGCCTTGCAGCCGTCGGCCTCGGCCGCCGCGAAGATCACGGGGAACCCGAGAAAATGCCTGCCAACGTGCGGCCGGTACGCCCGGCTCAGGCGGCGGGTCCGGCGCCGCGCCCGGTCGAGCGGCCAATGGAGCGGGCCACGGAGCGTCCCATGGACCGGCCGGCACCGCCGCCGCGCCCGGCCATGCCGGCGCCCGCCATGCCCCGAGGTCCCGAGCCAGTGTCGGAATATGCCAAGCGTCCGGCTCACCAGGGGCTCGATCCCCTCGGCCGGCAGGCGCCTGTGCACAACTCCTTCGAGGAAGACCAGCTCGACATCCCGGCGTTCTTGCGCCGACAGGCGAACTGATCCCAGTTTGCTGCGCAGCCGCGCGGTCCCGGCGCAAATCGCCGGGGCCGCCGCCCCCATGCCTGATCGTGGCTCGCCGGTAATCGCATAAGGCGCTGAATCAAAAGCCTAATTGAGAGACCATTCCCGACGAGGTCGGGATCGCTGGGCGACCGCCACGCCGCCCCGGCTGCATCTGCCCAGCAAGCCGGCGCTATCCCCCGCATGCTCGTTTTGCGACCGTCAGCCGGCTTGATTGCGGCGGCTTGGTGGTAACAGTCGGTAAAAAAGCGTGAGTTGGAGTTCGGCCGAACCACCGATAAGCTACCTGCAGCTAAGGGGTTTTTGTCGGGGGACAACGCGGCCGATACCTTGCCCGCGGTTATGTACAACTTTACCGATGGCAGGATTGCGACCGACGTTGCCCGTCTAATCCGCCGCGTCCCGTTGATACGCGCGGCTGGGGGGATGAGCGGGACGGGAGTATGAAAGTCGCTAGGCAGACGACGCTTCGCGATCACACCGCGCTGAGCGGTGTAGGTGTGCATTCCGGCTTACCGGTGACCTTGACGTTGCATCCGGCCGACGCCGGGACCGGTTTCCGCTTTGTCCGTACACGCATCGAAGGCGGCCCGGATCGCGAAATCCCCGCCGATATGAGTTCCGTCACCGCGACCGAATTCGCCACCGTGCTGGGCGACACGTCGGGGCCGCTGGTGTCCACCGCCGAACATGTTCTGGCGGCGCTCGCGGGTCTCGGCGTCGATAACGCCGCAATCGAGATCGACGGTCCGGAAGCGCCGATCATGGACGGCAGCTCGGCTCCGTTCGTCGCGGCAATCGATGCGGTCGGACTCGCGAGCCTCAATCAGCCCAAGCGCTACATCAAGGTGCTCAAGCCGGTTCAGGTTGCGATGGGCGACGCCTTCGGCGAAATGCGCCCCAACCCGCGCGGCTTCCGCATCGAAGCGCAGGTCGAGTTCGACAATTCCCTGATCGGGCGCCAATCGCTGGCGATCGACGTCAAACCGGACACGTTCCGTCGCGAGATTGCGCGCGCGCGTACCTTCGGCTTCATGCGCGATGTGACGACCTTGTGGAACGCGGGCTATGCCCTCGGCGCATCGCTGGAGAACACGCTCGTCGTCAGCGACAACCGCATCCTCAATCCGGAAGGCAAGCGCTTCCCCGACGAATTCGTTCGCCACAAGATCCTGGACGCCGTCGGCGATCTGGCGCTCGCCGGCGCCCCTTTGCTTGCCACGTACCGGTCCGTGCGGGGCGGCCATAAGCTCAACCATGCGGTGCTGTGTGCGCTGATGGCGGATGCAAGCGCCTGGGCCTGGGCCGACGCAGAGGCGCTGCGACCGGCGCGCGGCCATGCCGAGGTGGCTTCCCGCCTGGCGCCGGCCTTTGGGCCGGATATTTCTTAGCCCGGCTTCTCCAAACGCCCATCCGATCCGCCACATTCCCGGCGAAATGTCGGCCTATTTCCTTCAGCCGGACGGGGATTTATCGGGCAGGCGACGGGGCGATAAGGCACAGTGTGGCCGGTCGGACCTCGTTCGGGGGAGGGGCATCCGATCCATGTCTTCGCATTCGGTTACGGTCAAGGACCTTACGGGCGGCACGCGCGCGGTGACGCGCCTGGCGGCCCTCGTGCTTGTGGCGGCGGCGCTCGGCGCCTGCAGCCTGTTCGACAAGGACACCGTCATCCCCGATGAACCCGCCGACAAGCTCTACAACGAGGGTCTCTATCTTCTGAACAGCAAGAAGACCCCCAAAGACGCGGCGAAGAAATTCGAAGAGGTCGACCGCCAGCACCCCTATTCGGAATGGGCGCGCAAGTCGCTGATCATGTCGGCCTATGCCTATTACGAGGCCGGCGCCTACGACGACTGCATCAATTCCGCGCGGCGCTACGTGACCTTGCATCCCGGCAGTCCTGACGCGGCCTATGCGCAATATCTCATCGGCGCGTCCTATTTCGACCAGATACCTGAAATCTCGCGCGACCAGGATCGCACGGAGAAAGCAGTTCAGAACCTCGAAGAGGTCGCCCGCAAATATCCCAACTCCGAATACGCCGTCGCCTCCAAGCGCAAGATCGAGATCGCGCGCGATCAGTTGGCTGGCAAGGAGATGGACGTTGGGCGTCAGTTATTGAACGAGCGCGCCTACACCGGCGCGATCAACCGCTTCAAAGTGGTGGTCACCCGCTATCAGCGAACGCGCCACGTCGAGGAGGCCCTGTTGCGGCTCACCGAGGCGTATATGGCGCTCGGCATCGTGGAAGAGGCCCAGACCTCCGCCGCCGTGCTCGGGCATAATTTCCCGGACAGCCGCTGGTATAAGGACGCATATGCCCTCATGGAGTCGAAGGGCTTGCAGCCGAACGAGAACAAGGGCTCCTGGATCAGCCAGTCGTTCAAGGCGTTCAAGAAACTCGGGCTCGGATAGCTCCCGGCCGCGCGCTCGCACCTGCCTTCGGCGCCGGCGTGCAGATCGCGCCGCTATGCCTCCTCGCGTCAGCGCGCCCGTCCTCTCCTCTTCGGGATCTCCGAATTTGCGGTTCTGCATGCTGCCGGACTCGGCTATAGCCGATGACCGGCGCCTGCGATGGCGCGGCATATCGTGGTGCGTCCCGACCAGGTGGGGACCCAAGGCGAAAGCAAATCAAGGACAGGCGTCATGCTGGCCCGGCTCTCGATTCGCGATATCGTCCTGATTGACCGGCTCGACATCGACTTCACGTCCAGTTTGTCCGTGCTCACGGGTGAGACCGGCGCCGGCAAGTCCATCCTGCTCGATGCCTTTGCGCTCGCGCTCGGCGCGCGCGGGGACGTCGCCCTGGTGCGGCAGGGCGCCGAGCAAGGACAGGTGACCGCCGCCTTCGAACTGCCATCCGGCCATCCGGTGGTCGCGCTCATGGCTGCCAACGACATTCCGGCCGAAGACGAACTGATCCTGCGCCGTGTGCAATTCGCCGACGGCCGCACGCGTGCCTTCGTCAACGATCAGCCGGTGAGCGCCCAGACCCTCAAGGCGCTGGGCGCGGCCCTGGTCGAGATCCATGGCCAGCACGACGAGCGCGCGCTCGTGGATACGGCGACGCATCGTCGCCTGCTCGATGCATTCGGCGGTCTTGAAGGCAAGGCCGCCGAGGTCGAACGGCTGTGGGAGGCGCGGCGCGCGCGCGAAAACGAGATGGCGACGCTGCGTGCCGAGGTCGAACGGGCGCAACGCGAGGCTGATTTTCTTCGCCACGCCGTTGAGGAACTGCAGCGGCTTGCTCCGGAACCGTCGGAAGAAACCGTGCTCGCGGAAAGGCGCGCCGCCATGATGCAGGCGGAAAAGGTGGCCGGTGACCTGCGCGATGCCCATGAGGCGGTGGCAGGCGCGACGTCTCCCGTGCCCGCGCTATCCGCCGCGCTGCGTCGGCTGGAGCGCCGCACGTCGCAAGCTCCGGCGCTGATCGAGCCGGCGGTGAAGGCGCTTGACGCCGCCCTCACCGCGCTGGACGACGCGCGCGGCCATCTGGACCAGGCGTTGCGCGCCGCCGACCACGATCCGCGCGAGCTCGAGCGCATCGAGGAGCGCCTGTTCGCGTTGCGGGCGGCTGCCCGCAAACACAATATGCCGGTCGACGGGCTCAACGTGCTTGCCGCCCGCTATGCCGCGGATCTGGGGCTGATCGATGCCGGCGCCGAGCGCTTGGCGGTGCTCGAATCCGCGGCGCGTGAGGCCGATATGCACTACCGCAAGGGCGCCGCCGCGCTGTCGCAAGGTCGCAGGACAGCGGCCGCAAAACTTGACGGTGCGGTGAACGGCGAGCTCAAGCCGCTCAAGCTCGAACGGGCGAAATTCATGACCGAGATCGTGACCGAGCCGGACGCCGGAGGGCCGCACGGCATCGATCGCATCGAGTTCTGGGTGCAAACCAATCCCGGCACCCGGCCGGGACCGCTGATGAAGGTTGCCTCCGGCGGCGAGCTTGCGCGCTTCCTGCTGGCGCTCAAGGTGGTCCTGGCCGACCGCGGCTCGGCGCCCACGCTCGTCTTCGACGAGGTCGATACCGGCGTCGGCGGCGCGGTTGCCGATGCCATCGGGGTGCGGTTGGCACGGCTCGGCCGCCGCGCGCAGGTGATCGCAGTCACGCATGCGCCGCAGGTGGCCGCGCGCGCCGATCGGCACTATCTCATCAGCAAGAGCGCGCTCGACAAGGGCAAGCGGGTGGCGACCCGCGTTGCCGAGCTCGCCGCCGACAAGCGGCGCGAGGAGATCGCGCGCATGCTCGCGGGCGCTGAGATCACCGCGGAGGCGCGCGCCGCTGCCGAGCGCCTGATCAAGGCGGCGGGGTAGATTGGGGCGGTCATGCGCGGGCTTGACCCGCGCATCCATCTTCTTGTGAAGAACGATGGATTGCCGTGGCAGGCTCGGTAATGACCTAAAAAAGGGGATGCTTCCTGGCGCGCAATGACGAAAACCAAGCCCGACGCTAGCCAGATTGCGACTGAAAAACTCACCGAGGCGCAGGCCAAGGCCGAGCTCAAACGGCTCGCGGCCGAGATCGGAGCGCACGACAAGCGCTATTACCAGGACGATGCGCCGACCGTTTCCGACGCGGACTATGACGCCTTGCGCCGGCGGAACGAGGAGATCGAGGCGCAGTTCCCCGCCCTGGTGCGGCCGGACTCGCCATCGCGTCGCGTCGGCGCTCAGCCGTCGCAGAAATTCGCCAAGGTGCGGCATGCGGTGCCGATGCTTTCGCTCGGCAATGCCTTTTCCGACGATGAGGTGATCGAGTTCGTCGGACGGGTGCGCCGGTTCCTGCGTCTGCCGGCGGAGGAGAAGGTGATTTTCACGGCCGAGCCGAAGATCGACGGCCTGTCCTGCACGTTGCGCTACGAGGGAGGCCGCCTGGTGCGGGGAGCGACCCGTGGCGACGGCACTGAAGGCGAGGATGTCACCGCGAACGTGCGAACGCTCGCCGACATCCCGGATGAGCTGCGCGGCAGACGCGTGCCCGACACATGCGAAGTGCGCGGCGAGGTCTACATGACCAAGTCCGCTTTCGTGGCACTCAACGAGCGGCAGAAGGCGGCCGGTCGGCAGATTTTCGCGAATCCGCGCAACTCGGCCGCGGGGTCGCTGCGCCAACTCGATCCGACGATCACGGCTTCGCGCCCGCTTGGCTTCTTTGCCTATAGCTGGGGCGAGATGAGCGAGATGCCGGCGCAAACGCAGTCGGGCATGCTCAAGTGGTTCGCCTCCTGCGGCTTCAAGACCAACCCACTGACGCAGACATGCGACGCCGTCGACGCGATGCTCGGGTTCCATCATGAGATCGAAACACAGCGCGCGGGCCTCGACTACGACATCGACGGCGTGGTCTATAAGGTCGACCGCCTGGACTGGCAGCAGCGGCTCGGCTTCGTCTCGCGCAATCCGCGCTGGGCGCTTGCGCACAAATTTCCAGCCGAGAAGGCGACGACCGTCGTCAAGGCAATCGACATTCATGTCGGGCGCACCGGCGCGCTCACGCCGATAGCGCGCCTCGAGCCGGTGACTGTCGGCGGTGTCGTGGTGTCGAACGCCACGTTGCACAACGCCGACGAGATCGAGCGCCTGGGCGTGCGCATCGGCGATACGGTGACGATCCAGCGTGCTGGCGACGTCATCCCACAGGTGCTGGGAGTGGTGGTGGAGAAACGGCCGAGAGCGTCGAAGCCGTACAAATTTCCCAGTCACTGTCCCTGTTCCCTGCACACCGCGGTGGTGCGCGACACCACCGCGACCGGCGGTGAGGGGGTGGTCGTCCGCTGCACCGGCGAGTTCGCCTGCCCGCATCAGAAGATCGAGCACTTGAAGCATTTCGTATCCCGCCGCGCCTTCGACATCGAAGGGCTGGGTGAGAAGCAGATCGCGCTGTTCTTCGAGCAGGGCTTCATCAAGGAGCCCGCTGATATTTTCACGCTGGAAGCGCGCAATGCGAAGATCAAGCTGGAAGAGCAGGAAGGCTACGGCGAATTATCGGTCCGCAATCTCTTCGCTGCCATCGAAGCCCGACGCGAGATCGCGCTCGAACGTTTCGTCTATGCACTCGGCATGCGTCATGTGGGCGAGACCACCGCCCGCGCGCTCGCGCGCGGCTACGGATCATGGCCGGCATTCCACGACGCCTGCGTGAAGGTTGCCGCCAACGATCTCGATACGCGCGCGGAAATGGACAACCTCGATCAGATCGGCGAGACCGTGATCGACAGCATCGCCGCCTATTTCGGCGAAGAGCACAACCGCGGCATAGTCGAACGGCTCACCGTCCAAGTGACGATTCTGGATGCCGAGAAACCCACCGCCGATTCGGTAGTGGCGGGTAAGACCGTGGTCTTCACCGGCTCGCTCGAAAAGATGACCCGCGATGAAGCCAAGACCATGGCCGAGCGGCTCGGCGCCAAGGTCGCAGGCTCGGTATCGCAGAAGACCGATTATGTGGTCGCCGGCCCCGGCGCCGGCTCGAAGCTGGGCAAGGCCAAGGACCTCGGCGTGGCCGTGCTCACGGAAGACGAGTGGTTCGATCTCGTGGGCGAAACCCGCTAGGCCGAGCGCCCGCGTGCCAAGCCTACCGCGCGGTCACATCCTCGAAGGTTTGCGGTCTGCCGCGCCCACGTCATTTCGTCGGGCCCGGGCCTGACCCGGCGCCCATTCTTTTCGGAAAGATCTTACGAAAGAAGACCCGCGGGGCAGCCCGCGGGTGACGGGATGGGCGTGCAGATACCGAATCAACCGGTTCGAGATGCTCTAGATGTGGCCGGTGAGCGCCAGCACCACGATGATGAGAAGGATCAGGCCCAATCCGCCGCCGGGTCCGTAGCCCCAGTCCCGGCTGTAGCCCCAAGTCGGCAACGCGCCCACCAATGCCAGAATAAGGACGATGATCAGAATGGTCGTCAGCATGACTGTGCCTCGCTCGGGTGAATAGTGGCGAAACAACGCGGCGGCGCGCGCCGGGTTCCATTGGCGGAACCGAGTCGCGCCGCGCGGTCGGCCTCGAAGGCCCACAGCCTTCCGAAGTCAGCGCCGCACCAGCGTGAACACGGCGACTGCCGTAGCGACGCCGAACGCCAGCATCAGCAGGAGCAGCGGCATGGCGCCGGTTGCATGCGCGATCACGAGGCCGCCAAGCTGGGCGGCGGCGGCCCCGATCGCCATCTGGACGAAGCCGGTCAAGCCCGAGGCGGTGCCGGCCACCTGCGGACGGATGCTCACGGCGCCGGCAACCGACGTCGGCAGCAGCAGACCGTTGCCGAAGGAGATCAGGATTTGTGGCAGGAAGATTGTGCTCATGTCCCAGCCCGGAAATGCCACGTAGACCACGACGTTGAGCAGGCAGCCCGCGATGGTCAGCGCGATCCCCCACCAGATCAGGGCGTCGATGCCTAACCGCCCGGTGAGCCGCGACACGGCGAAGTTGCCCGCCATGAACCCGATCGAGGGAACGAAGAACCAGAGGCCGTACTCGGCCGATGTGTGTCCCAGCATCGTCACCACCACATGGGGGGCGCCGCCGAGAAAGCTGAAGAACGGCGCCGAGCCGAATCCGGCGCAGAGCGCGTAGCCGAAGAACCGCGGGCTCGCCGCCAGCGCGCCCAGGTCCGCGCGGAAACGAGCCCATCCGCCCGGCGTGGCAGAGAATGTGTGGGTCTCCGGCAACGCCAGCATCGCCCAGGCAAATACGGTGAAGCTCAGCGCGGCGGTGAACACGAAAATGGATTCCCAGCCGAAGAAGGTGTCGAGAATGCCTCCGATCAAGGGCGCCGCCATCGGCATGAGCACTACGACGGAGGTGACCAGCCCGATCATGGAGGCGGCGTGTTCACGGTCGTACAGATCGCGGATGATCGCGCGCCCGATGGTTTGTCCGGTCGAGGCGCCGAGCGATTGCGCGACGCGGGCCACAATGAGGCTCGAAATGCTGGCCGCGAAGATGGCCGCAGTGCTGGCGACGGTCGCCAGCGCAAGCCCTCCGAGCACGACCGGCCGACGGCCGAAACGATCGGACAAGGGCCCGAATACGAGTTGCGCCACCGCGAGGCCCAAGAGGTAGAGCGAGACGGTGAGCTGGACGCTGGCGGGATCGGCGACGAACTTGGTCACCATGCTGGGGATCGCCGGCACCAGGATGTTGAGCGAGAGCGAGCTGATCCCGGTCATGGCGATCAGCAAGGCCAGCAAGCGCCACCGCGCGGGACGCGCATCGCTGCTGGTCGTTTCTTTCATCGTTGGATCGAGCAACGGACGGCCCAGCGGGTTCAGCTTTGCGCGACCGGGCGGGTGGCGGCCGCTAGCCAGGCGCGCGACTCGGCATCGACGAGCGGCGACAGTGTCTCCGCGACGCGCGCATGATAGCCGTCGAGCCAGTCCCTCTCCTCGGGCGTAAGCATATCGGCCACGACCAGCCGGCGGTCGATGGGCGCCAGCGTAAGCGTCTCGAAAGCATTGAGCGGTTTCTCGGCGCCGGGCACAGCGACGGCCTCCACCACGAGCACAAGATTCTCGATGCGGATCCCGTAGGCGCCGGCTTTGTAATAGCCGGGTTCGTTCGACAGGATCATGCCGGGCCGGAGCGCTGTTGTACCCAGCTTGGAGATGCGGGCCGGGCCTTCATGCACCGAGAGATAGCTACCGACGCCGTGTCCGGTGCCATGGTCGAAGTCGAGGCCCCCCGCCCACAAGAATTGCCGCGCAAACGAGTCGAGCTGCGCGCCGGTCGTCCCCTCGGGAAACACAGCGCGCGCGATCGCGATGTGACCCTTAAGCACGCGGGTGAAGCGTTCGCGCATTTCGGCGGACGGCTCGCCGACCGCGACGGTACGCGTGATGTCGGTGGTGCCGTCCTGGTATTGGCCGCCGGAGTCGATCAGAAACAACTCACTGGGGGCTATCCGGCGATTGGTCTTGCTGGTGACGCGGTAATGGACGATCGCGCCATCGGGACCGGCACCGGAGATGGTCGGAAAGGAAATGTCCTTGAGCAGGCCGGTGTCGCGTCGGAAGCTCTCCAGCGCAGCGACCGCGTCGATCTCGGTGAGGATGCCGCGCGCGGCCTCGCGATCGAACCAGGCGAGGAAGCGTGTCACGGCCACACCGTCGCGGATATGCGCCGCCCGCGCGCCGGAAATCTCGGCCTGGTTCTTCACGGCCTTCATCAACGCAATCGGGCAGGCCCCGCGTGCGACCTTGCCGCCGTGGGTAATGATGAGGCGTGCGAGCGCATCCGCGGCCGTGGCCTGGTCGAGCCTCACGGTCTTGCGCGCTTGCCCGAGCGCTGCCAGCGCTTGTACGAAATCGGCCGGCTCGCGCACGTCGGCGAGGGCTTCGAGACGGTCGCGTACATCGTTCGAGAGCTTTCGTCCGTCGACAAAGAGCGCGGGCCGGCCGGCCTGCGGAACGACAGCGAAGGCGAGCGGCAATGGTGTGTGAGCGACGTCCGCGCCGCGGATGTTGAAGGCCCAGGCGACGGCATGCGGATCCGAGACGACCAGTGCATCGGCGCGCAGCTTCGCGAGCTCGGCACGGATGCGGGCGAGCTTTTCGTCCGCCGCCTCACCGGCGAAGCGCAGGTCATGCAGCGTGACCGCGCCCAAGGGCGGGGCGGGACGGTCGTTCCAGATTGCGTCGATCAAATCGGGCTCGACCGCGACCAAGGTGGCGCCCGCAGCGGCGCAGGCCTTGGCCAGTCGTTCGGCGCTTTCGACCGTGTGCAGCCAAGGGTCGTAGCCGAGGCGGTCGGCGCTCGTGAGGTTGGTCTCGATCCAGCGATCCGGCGGCGTCTCCACGAGATGCTCGATGGCGAACAGCGAAGTGTCCACCTGCTCGCGGACTTGCAGCGTGTAGCGGCCGTCGACAAACAGCACCGCCCGCTCCATGAGGACGATCGCGGCGCCCGCGGAGCCGGTAAAGCCGGTGAGCCACGCGAGGCGCTCCTCGGACGCCGGCACGTATTCGTTTTGGTGGCGGTCGGAGCGCGGAACCACGAAGCCGGTCAAACCGCGCCGCGCCAGCTCGGTACGCAACACGGCGACGCGCTCAGCGCTTGCCGCGCGCTCGGTGCGATCTTCGAACGACTGGAAGCGGGCCTCGAACATGGCGGCACTCTATTGAGCCCGATCCGGCCCGGCAATGCTCCAGCCGCATGGCAGGGAACTTCGCCACGGCGTAGGTTGGGTTCGCCCAATTTACGAGGTCCGGCCTCGGCATATGCGCGAAAGTACGAGCGTCGCCCAACCTTCGAGCCTGATGCAGCGCAAGAGCACGAGGCCGCGTGCACGATAGCTCGCAAGCGCAGCTCCTGTTTGCGCCGTCAGCAGTCCCGAGAGCACAACGTGTCCGTTTGGCGCAACGAGGCGCGCGATCGGCGTTGCCAGTTGGGTGAGCGGCTCGAGCAGGATATTGGCGAAGACCAAGCCGTAAGGCGCGCGGCAACGAAACGGTGCGGCGCCGAGACCAGCCGCATGGATGACTGCGACGGCGGCGCCGACACGGTTGATCCGCGTGTTGTCGCATGCGATGGCGACCGCGCGGGGGTCGATGTCGCTCGCGAGCACCGGCCGACGCAGCGCTCTTGCCGCGGCGATCGCGAGCACGCCGGTGCCGGTGCCGATGTCGAGCACGTCGGCTTTGCGTCCGCGCCGGCGGCGGAGCGCGGGAGAGCCGGGAGCTTTGCGCTTGCGGCTTCGTGCCTTCACGAGTGCGTCAAGCGCGAGCAGGCAGCCGCGTGTGGTGCCGTGATGCCCGGTGCCGAACGCGAGCGCGGCCTCAATTTGAATGCCGACCTGGTTCGCCCGCACGCTGGCGCGGTGATGCGCCCCATGCACGACGAAGCGACCGGCCTCGACCGGCGTGAGGCCTTCGAGGCCTTTGCGCACCCAGTCCGTCGGCGACAGCGTCTCGAACGCCAGCGCATCGGCCGCCGCCGTGCCGGCGGCGGACGCGATCAGAGCCCGCACGGCCGTTTCGTCGGGATGATTGCGGAAATGCACCGCGAGCGACCAGCGTCCGTCCGGTTGCTCGAACGCCGAAGCAGCGACCTCTTCCGCATCGAAGCTCTCTGCCAGCAGGTCGCCGATCTGTTGCGCCGTCGTGCCATCGGTCGACAGTCGCGCGACCACGGTGGCGGCGGGCAGGGGCGAAGGATATGGCATTCAGGTCTTTCCGCTCATCCCCGACATTCACCGCCGCTTATCCAACGCCCCTGACCAGAGATCCACAGGGTGGTCCTCAGTTTATCCAGCGTTTATGCGCAGGGTGGTCCACAGACTTGCGGCTTTGTTTTCCAGCCGTTATCCGCACACTTGTCCACCGCCTTGGGCTGCTTTTTGCACAGGGCTGTCCCCAGCTTTGCGGCCTCGCCGCGCGGCCGCGAAAGCGATAGTTTCGCTGCCCGAATACAAGAAAAGACCCGGGATGGAACGCCGATGACGAGATTCTCCCTCGCCGCGCTGATCTGCGCGGTGGTTCGCGCCGCCTTCATTCGATAGAGCGGCGCCATCTTTTCCACCTTCGCAACTGCCGGAGTCGCGCCGGCCACAACCTCGGTGCCGCGCGGCGCCCAAGAAGCGTGAATCAATCATGCATCGGCCCATCGGCATGCAGTCGGTCGAGACCAAGGCCTCCTGGACCGTCGCCACAGTCGTCCTGGTGATCCTGACGCTCTCGTTCGGTGCACCCTGGATCACCATCGTGGCGCTCAAGCCGATTGCCGCCGAGACGGAGGGCCTGCGATCGGTTCCCGCCCTGGCGACGTCGCTGGCGTGGATCGGGTTCGGAGTCGGCGGCATCGTGATGGGTCGTATCGCCGAAAAGATCGGCGTGCGATGGACCGTCATTTTCGGCGCGGTGATGATCTGGATCGGGCTTGCGCTCTCCACCGGCGGCGAGACCTGGCACCTCTATGTCGGGCAGGGCCTGTTCGTGGGATTTCTCGGCATCGGCGGGATGAACTCGCCATTCTACGTGTATGTGAGCCGGTGGTTCGATCGCCGCCGCGGCTCGGCGCTCGCGTTGATTTCAAGCGGTAGCTACCTGGCCGGCGCGATCTGGCCGTCGTTGTTCGAGCGGGCCATCACTTATGCGGGTTGGCGTCAGACGATGTTCTACTACGGCCTGTTCGAAGTCCTGCTGGTCGTTCCGCTAGCGGCGATCTTCCTGAGCCAACCGCCCGACATGCCGCTGCCGGGAGGCGCGTTCGGGACCACGCCCGCCTCCAAGACGGTGATGGGCTGGCCGCCCAATCTGGTGTTCGGCCTCGTCGCCACGGCGGTCGTCTTCTGCTGCATTCCCATGGCCATACCGCAGGCCCATCTGCCTGCGTTCTGCAGCGATCTCGGCATCCTGGCGTCGCACGGTGCGGCCATGCTGTCGGTGCTGTTGGGGACCGCATTCGTCAGCCGCCAGTTCTGGGGCTGGGTGTCAGACCGCGCCGGCGGTCTCAATACCGTGCTGATCGGCTCGCTGTTTCAGATCATCGCAATGACGGCGTTCATGCTCACGCAGGATGAAGTCGGGCTGTTCACCGTCGCGGCCGCCTTCGGCCTGGGATTTGCTGGCATCATCCCGGCTTACATCCTGGCCATTCGCGAACTTTTTCCGGCGTCGGAAGCCTATTGGCGGATTCCGACGTTCCTTCTCTGCAGCGGCAGCGGCATGGCCGTGGGTAGCTGGGCGGCAGGTGTGCTCTACGATCACTTCGGCACCTACTCGCTAGCTTTCGCCGCCGGCGTCGCCGCCAACGCGGTCAATCTGATGATCGTCGGGCTGCTGGTGTTTCGGCAGCGACAGCGGCGGTCGCGGTTTGCTTGACCGCGCCGCGCCAGCGTTTCAAGCCTTCCTGGCTCCTTGCGGGAAAGGTTGACGCGGCGAAAAATCGCCCTCAACTGCGCAGGAGCTTTGCCGCAGTGATCGCCGGCGGCATCGCCACGAGCAATTCGGCACAAACAGCGGATTCTTCACGATCCATGGCACTCACTTTGAAGCCCGGCACCTTGGTCGTCGCCTCGGCCTATCCCGACCCACCCTTCGATCTTATCGAGAACGGGTCGGAGAGTGGATTCGACATCGAACTGATGCGTGCGATCAGCGCGCAACTCGGCGTCACGTTGCAGCCGGTGCGCTACTCCGGCGACGACTTCAACGGCATCTTCGACGGATTGGCAAAGCACAGCTACGACGCCGTGATCTCGGGGACCACGATTACGCCGGAGCGCTCGACGATCGTGCTGTTCTCGCAGCCATACCTCGAATTCAACCAGGGCGTGGCGGTGAATCGGCGATTGACGCCTGACATCACGTCGGTCACGGGCTTGCGCGGCCTCACAGCAGGCATCCAGTCCGGCAATACCTCCGATTTCGTCGCTCAGCGGCTTTTGGCGGAGGGTGCGATCGCGGGCATTAAGTACTATCCCTACGACGGCATCGGTGTCGCACTCGACGACCTCGAAGCCGGACGCATCGGTCTCGTAATCAAGCTTTTTCCGGTGATCTCGTGGCTGGTGAAGGACCGTCCGCAATTGACGGTCGCGATGCAGGTGCCGACCCACGAGAAGCTCGGAATCGCTTTTGCCAAGGACAACGGTGATCTGTGCGACGCGGTCAATCGCGCGCTGGCCACGGTGCAGGGCAACGGCGAATTTGCGCGACTGCAGACGCGCTGGCTTCCATCTTCCGACCGTCCGTGAGGTCAATCGAGGCTGCGAGCGTCCAGACATTGCAGGCAGCATGTCGATTGCACGCGCAATAGCGCCGAGAAAAACTCGACGGCTTTTTCGGACCGCGCCAATCCGGCCTATGGCGTCCGCAGCCGTTTGTCCTCGAACTGACTATAGGGACCCGTGGCGTAGACGATCCGTCCGCCGACCATCGTGAACAGCGACTCGGTGCTCCCGATCTCGCCGGTCGGCACCGTCAGGTAGTCCTTGGTCAGCACCGCGAGATCCGCGAGCTTGCCGGCCTTGAGCGAGCCGCGCTTTTCGTCGTCGAAGGTGAACCAGGCGCTGCCGAGCGTGTAGAACCGCAGCGCCTCTTCGCGCGAAGGCAATTGCTCCTCGTCGCGAGTAAGTGTTCCGCCGACTGTCTTGCCGTCCACCATCCACTGCAACGATACGAACGGATTGTACGACATCACCCGGTGCGCATCGGTGCCGCCGCCGATCGGAATGCCGAGCTTGAGCGCGGTCATGATCGGCGGTGTCAAGCGCATGGCCTCGCTGCCGCGCGCCTTGAGGAATGCCTCGCCGTTGAAGAACATCGCGTTCTGCATCAGCCAGCCGATGCCGAGCATCTTCATGCGACCCAGATTTTCCGGCGATGCGTCGTTGAGGTGCGCGATCGACCAACGCAGCGGCGCAATCGGGGTCTCGCGGTTGACGCGCTCAAGGACGTCGAGCAGGTGATGCACCGATCGGTTGTTGTTCCAGTGCTGCGTCATCGTCATCCGCCGCGATGCCGCCCATCGGTAGATCTGGTAAAGTTGCTCTTTCTGCGCCTCGGTGGGATTGTCGTTGTTGTACATGCCCCAGGCAACGTTCTCGCCGACGCCATTGAACCGCAGCCAGTCGTCGCCGAAGCCCATCGGCAACATCTGCGTGACAGTCTGGTAGTCCTCCAGCTCGTGGCCGCGGCGCTGCGCAAATAGGCTGTACACAACGCGCACGCTGAGTGCGCTGTCGTGCCATAGCTTGAACAACGGCTGATAGCTGGGCGCGGTCAGGTTGAAACCGCCGGGATCGCTTACGCCGGTGATGCCCAGGCGGTTGAGCTCGCGGAAGAACTGCCGCGTGCCGTCGACGCTTTCGTCGAAGCTCGGCAGCGGCAGCTTGTCGAATAGGCTGCTGATGGTGGGATTGTCGCCGAGGATCCAGCCGGTCGGGGTCCCGTCGTCGGTACGCTCGATCTTGCCGCTCGGCGGCACGTCCGCATCGCTGCTGATGTTGAGCGCCTTGTAGGCTGCGGGCGTGAGCAGCGCCGCGCTGTAGAACAGCTGGATGTAGACCGGGTTAGCAGGCGCCGCCGCGAGCAGCTCGGCTTGGGTCGGTCGGCGCTTTTCCCGAAACTGCTGCTCGGTCCAGCCGCCGGCGACGATGATCCACCGGCCGGGCTTTGCCCGTTGCGCCGCGGCTTTGATGCGCTCCATCGCTTCGGGGATCGAGCTTGTGCCGATCCAATTGACCTCGGTGGCGTAGAACAAAGCGGCGCGGATCGCATGCATATGCGAATCGATCAGGCCGGGAATGACAGTGCGGCCCTCGAGGTCGATCGTGCGTGTGGCCGTCCCGGCGAACGCCCGGATATCGGCCGAGGGCCCGACCGCAATGATCCTGCCGTCGCGCACGGCGAGCGCCTCCGCTGTCGGCAAGGCCGCGTCGAGGGTCACGATCTTGCCGTTGAGCAGGACCGTATCGGCGTTCTGGCCGAAGGCCGGTGCTGCGAATCCTGCCGTGGTCAGGGCAACGGCGACGAGTGGTGCGATCATCGGATTCACTATGGTTCCTCCCGATTGCTGTTCTTCAACGCGATGGGCCCGGCGAAGCAAAGACTTTTGCGAAACGATCGGCCACGTCAGCGGGCGTCGCGGCGATCAGCGCGACCACCTTGTCGACGGCTTCGCCCGCAATCGGCGCGACGTCCAGATTGGATTTTTCCGCGTCGGCCAGGAACGGCGCATCGCCGGCGAGCGCCACGAACGCGGCGCGCAGAGCATCGAGCCGCTCGGCTGGAAGACCCGGCGGAGCGATCACCGGCCGCGCAATGGTCTTCTGCGTGAAGAACAGTTCCATCACCTTGCGATCCGCATCCGATTTGACGAAATCGAGCGCGGACGGCAAGTCGGGCAGCTCGGGATCGCGTTGCAGCGCGCCCTGCATCAGAAGGGTGACTTTCCTGTCGCGCAGCCAATCGGGTCGCTGCTTCTTGAGGCTGGCCCATGACCAGTCGCCGATGCCTTGCACCTCGCCGCGTTCGATGGCGAGTGCGATCTCGGCGGTGCCGTTATATCCGGTCACGATCTTGAACCTGGTGCCGATAAGCGAATTGTAAAGCCGTGGCGTGATCTCCGGATCCACGCCGGTCTGCCCGCCCACGATCAGCTCCTGCTCGAACAAGTCCCGGGCGCGGCGGTGCGGCGCCGTGTGCCAGGCAAGCACCAGGCCGGTTTCGCTATTGAGATTGCCCAGCCAGTTGAGCTTCTCGAGTTCGAACCGCACGCCGCTCGGGTTGATCAGCTTGGCGAGCAGCATGCCGCGCTGGACCAGCGCGATGACGGTGCCGTCCTTCGGGGCGCTGTTGTAGATCTGGTTGGTGGCGACGAGACTGCCCGCGGCCGGCATGTTCTGCACGACGATGGTCGGATGGCCGGGGATGAGGCGGCCGAGATGGCGCGCGGTCAATCGCGCCAACAGATCGTAGCCGCCGCCGACCCCGGATCCGGCAATGAGGGTGATCTGCCTGCCGGCATAGAACGACGGTTCGGCCGCGGTCGGAACTGTCCAGCACGTGAGCGCAATGAGGGCTGCCGCAACGAGGTGGGACGCCGCGGCGGCGTCAGTGCTAAGCCGCCTCCTTGCGCGCGTTCTCATCTTAGCTGCTGCCATCATCTCGCGTATCCCAGACAATCCGGGCCCACGACGTCCGCCTAATCCTTCATGGTCCGTCGCTCGATCTCCAACAGCCGGTCGAGGCCGGTGGTCGCCATCGCCGCCTTCATTTCCTTCTCCACATTCCCTTTGCCGATGAAGGGATCGATCTTGCCCTGCGCCAGGCATTCGTAGGACTGCCGCACCGCCTTGACCATGGCCGCAAAGGCGGTGCCCGAGGAAGCGGCGAGGCGGTAGCCGAGCGCGGCAAGATCGCGCTCCTTGAGCGGAAAATCGGCAAATCCATCGGCCGGCGCGAACGTCATCAGCGGAGGGGCCACGCGCTCGGCGACGGTGCGCATCTCCTCGGCGTTGCGCGTGAACACGAACACCATGTCGGCGCCGGCTTTCTTGAAGGCTTCGCCGCGCCGCATGGCTTCGTCGAGGCCGTGCAGCCGCCGCGCATTGGTGCGGGCCACGATGACAAAATCGGGATCGGTGCGGGCGGCAACGGCCGCCTTCACCTTCTCGACCATGAACTCGGTCGAGACCAGGTGCTCGATGCCCACGTGATGCTCGACGCGGCGGGGAAGCAACTGGTCCTCGATCTCGATCGCGGCAAAGCCGGCGGCTTCGGACAGGGCGATGGTGCGCTGGAGATGCATGGGGTCGCCCCAACCGCCGCCGGCGTCGAGCACGATGGGCAGCTTGCAGGCGGCGCGCATGTCCACCGCCACCTGCGCCATTTCGGGTAGCGTGATGTTGGCTTCGGTCACGCATTTGTACCAGCCCAGCGAGCCGCCGCTCATATAGATCGCCTTGAAGCCGGCTTCCTCGGCCAACCGCGCCATGATCGGATTGAGCGCGACCGGCGCGACGATGAGCTCATCGCCACGGATGAGTTGACGCAGTGTCTGCAATGGATGCTCCTTATGTCTTGCACGCCGCAGCTGGGCAAAGCGAAGCGTGCTTACGCGTCTTTCGTTCGAGGACGCGTGGACTCGGCGTTGCGCGCCTCCCATCCTACTGCTCGCGCTTCGCGAAGAATGACTCAATCCTCCTTCACGCCGCTCGCCTTGATCGGGACCGCCCACTTGTCGATCTCGTTTTCGACGAAGGTCTGCAGATAGGCGGGAGTCTGGCGCTCCGGCGCCACGACGATGAGGCCGAGGGTATGAAGGCGCTCACGGAAGGCGGGATTTTCCATCACCGTCACCAGCGCCGCATTGAGCTTTTTCACCAGCGCCGGCGGTGTGCCCTTGGGCAGGAACGCGGCGTTCCAGGTATAGGCGTCGAAGCCGGTAAGGCCCTGTTCGTGCGCGGTAGGCAGATCGGGCAGAATGGGCGAGCGCTCGCGGGTGAGCGCCGCGATCGTCTTTGCCTGCTTTGCTTCGATCGCCTGGCCGACGGTCGACGCGATGTTGCAGACATAGTCGACGCGGCCGGCGAACAGATCGGCCATGGCCGGTCCCCCGCCGCGATAGGGGACGTGGGTGGTGTCGACGCCGATCGTCTGGTTGAGGAGCACGCAGCCGATATGCGAGGAGGTGCCAGCCCCGCCGGAGCCGAATTGCATCCTGCCCTGGTTCGCCTTGGCATAAGCGATGAATTCCGCAAGGTTGTTGGCGGGCAAATCCTTGCGCGTGATGAGCACCAGGCCGACATCGGCGATCAGCGCAACCGGGGCGAAATCGGTGGCGGCGTTGTAGAGCGGCTTCTTGGACAGCGTTTGATTGAGCGCATGGGTGCCGATCGAGGCCAGCACGAACATGTAGCCGTCGGGCGCCGCCTGGGAGACGCGCAACGACCCGGTCATGCCGCCCCCGCCGGGCACGTTGTCCACGATCACCTGCTTGCCGATACTCTCGCCCAGATACTGCGCCAGGATGCGGCCGAGCACGTCGACGGGCCCGCCGGCCGCGAACGGAACGACCATGGTCACCGGCCGTGTCGGCCACTCCTGGGCGTGTGCGACGGACGTTGCCACCAGCGCGGCAAGCGCCAGCGCCGCGGTGGGCGCTCCCGTTCTGGGCATCTGCTCCTCCATGAATTTCTTGATCGACTGGGCGGTGTCATATCATATCGGGGAGTCGGATCGCTTGGTGGAACGAAGTCCGCCCGCCAAGCCGCGGGGACCGGGGCGATCGCGACAGGAAACACGGGGACGGGAGCAGGCAATGGTTGCGTGGTCGAGATCCGGATTCGCGCGGGGGCTGCTGACGCTGATGCTCGCAATGAGCGCAGCTTCAGCCTCGGCCGAGACCTATCCGGCGCGGACAATCACGATCATCACGCCGTTCGCGGCCGGCAGCGCAACCGATGCGGCCGCTCGCATGATCGGGCAGTATCTGCAGGACGCGCTCGGCCAGTCGGTCGTGATCGAGAACCGGGCCGGCGCCGGAGGATTGCCCGCAGCCAATGCCGTCGCGCGGGCAAAGCCCGACGGCTACACGCTCTTTTTCACCACCAATTCAACTCACTCGGCTGCAAACGGCCTGTTCAAGAGCGTGCCGTACGATCCGATCAAAGATTTCACGCCGATTGCACGCATCGGAAGCTTCCCATCCTTCGTCGCGGTCAATCCGTCGTTGCCGGTAAATTCCATCGTCGAACTGATGGACTATGCCAAGGCCAATCCGGGCAAGCTCTCCTATGGCGTCGGCAACTCGACCGGGCACATTGCCGGCGAGAGGATCAAGAAACGCACCGAAACCGATATCGTGCGCGTGAACTACCGCAGCAATCCGGCGGCGGTCACCGATCTCATCGCCGGCCATATTCCGATGGCGATCCCGGATNTCAACACCGGTCTGCCGCAACTCAGGACCCAGANGGTCCGCGCGCTCGCCGTGCTGACCAAGGAGCGCAACCGTGTCTTGCCCGATGTGCCGACATTGAACGAAACGGTGATGCCGGGCTTCGACATTCTTGCCTGGGCCGGAATGTTCGGGCCGGCGAACCTGCCGCCTGAGATCGTGAAGGTGCTCGCAGATGCCGTGCAGAAGGCGCTGTCGACGCCGCTTGTGATCGAACGCCTGAACGCCGGAGGCACCGAAGTGTTCTGGAGCGGTCCGCAGGACTTCTCCGAATTCGTGAAGACGGAGCTGGTGAAATGGACCGCGGCGATCAAGGAAGCCGGCATCGAGCCGGAATGAATACATGACGCTCAAGATCCTGTGCGCGCGCTCGATGACCACGGCCGTCAACACGCTCGCCGGCAAGTTCACGCGCGCAAGCGGTCAGGAGCTGGACATCACGTTCGCAACGGTTGGTGCCTTGCAGGCGAAGCTCGCAGCCGGCGAGAGCGCCGATATTCTCATTCTCGGCGCACCCGCGATCGCGAAGATGGAGCAGGCGGGCGCGATCGTACCGGGGAGCCGCAAGGACATCGCGCGCACCTCGATCGGGATCGCCGTGCGCAGCGACGCGCCGGCGCCGGATATCTCGACCGTCGAGGCATTCAAGCAAACGCTGGGTGCCGCGCGGATGATCGCGTTCAGCGACGCGGCGGTTGGTGGCTCGGCCGGAGTCCATCTTGCCGAGCTGTGGGGACGCATGGGCATGGCGGACGAGATCAAACGCAAGGCGATGCCGCAGAAGAGCGGCGGTGAGGTCGCCACGCGAGTGGCCGAAGGCCAGGCGGACATCGGGCTCACCCTGATCGCGGAAATCGTGCCGATCCCGGGCGTGCGCGTAGTTGGTAAAATCCCTGCGCCGCTCGGCAACGATACTACCTACGCCGCCGGCATATCCTCCGAATGTGCCGATCAGGCGGCGGCTGCCGCCTTCATCGCCGCGCTGGCGCAACCCGCCGAGCGCGACGTCTGGACGGCGGCGGGATTCGAGTGGCCGGGATGACGGTCGCCTCATCGATGACCGCCTGGCGGTGACGTTTTGCCACGGCTGTTTGGCCCCTCGATCGGATCGCGACCATGTATTTCGGGGCCGACGGCGCTTCACGCATCCCTGGAAATGATAGAAAACGGGGCGAGGGAGAAACATATGCGCGGGATTATTCGCCGTATCGGGCGAGCGTGTCACTTGCGTGCGCTTGCCGCTGTATCGGCCGTCGTTGCGCTGCTGGTCGCGTCAACCGTCGCTCACGCCGCCTATCCCGACCGCGTGATCACGCTGATCGTGCCGTTCGCCGCGGGTGGTCCGACCGACATCATTGCGCGCATCGTCTCGGTCGCCTTCCAAAAAGCGCTGGGCCAGTCGGTGGTGGTCGAAAACCGGGGTGGCGCTGCCGGCAATATCGGGATGACGATCGCGGCACGCGCGGCGCCCGACGGCTACACGCTGCTTCTGAGTTCGACCGCGATCGCGGTCAATCCGGCGCTGTTCAAGAATCTCGGTTATGATCCGATCAAAGATTTCGCGCCGGTATCCGAGCTCGTCAACGCACCCAACGTGATCGTGGTCCGCGCCAATTCCGGCATCAACACGCTGGCCGATCTGATCGCGCGGGCGAAAGCGGCCCCTGGCACGTTCAACTATGCGAGCCCCGGGGCGGGCACCAAGTCGCATCTCACCGGCGAACAACTCAAGCTGCGCGCCGGCATCGACATGGTGCATGTGCCCTATCGCGGCGCCAGCCCGGCGGCGATGGCGGTGCTGGAGGGAACGGTGCAGGTGGGTTCGGTCGCCTTGGCCGCGGCGGAGGCGCTCATCAAGGACGGTCAGCTCAAGGCGCTCGCGGTGACCGGTGCAACGCGCTGGTTCTCGCTTCCGGACGTTCCGACCATGATCGAGGCCGGTTTTCCCGGCTTCGTGTCCGACACTTTCAACGCGCTGTTCGCGCCCGCGGGCACGCCACCGGAGATCGTGGCGCGGCTCGCACGGGAAAGCCAAGCGGCGATGAAAACGCCGGAGGCGCAAGAGCAGGCGCGCAAGGCCGGCTTCGAAGTGGTTGCCGGCACACCGGATCAGCTTGCGGCGCGCATCGCCGCCGAGATTCCCGCCGTGAAGGAGCTGGTCGCAAGGGTCGGCATCAAACCGGAGTAACCCTTAAACCCTTGGTGACCCTTGGCGCACGAACGGCACCCGCGTTCCGCGTCCCGCGTCTGACATGAATGCTGCGAACGGAGGATCGAAAATGATGGGCTTTGCACTGGCGGCGCGCGGACTGCTCTGCTTGGCCGTGCTTGTCGCGGCCGCCCCCGCCGGGCAGGCGCAGACCTATCCCAGCAAACCGCTCCGCATCATCCTGCCTTACGTTCCCGGCGGCATCATCGATACCGCCGGCCGCAATCTCGCGCTGCGGCTGAGCGAAAGCCTGGGACAGTCGGTCGTGGCCGAGAACCGTCCGGGCGCCGGCGGCATGGTGGGCGCCGATGTGGCCGCGCGTGCCACGCCGGATGGCTATACCATCCTCTTAACGGACCCCGCACTGGTCTCCAACCCGACGCTGCAAACGGACGTTCCCTACGATCTGTTCAAGGGATTGCAGGCGGTTTCGATCGTCGGCTCCTCGCCCGCGGTGATCGTTTCGTCGCTCACGTTGCCGGTGACAACGTTCGCCGAGTTCATCGCCTACGCCAAGGCTAATCCCGGCAAGCTCAATTTCGCTTCCGCCGGCGTCGGCACCGCGCCGCATCTCGCCGGCGAAATGATCAAGCTGCAGACCGGCATTGCGATGACGCACGTGCCTTACCGCGGCATCGGTGCGGCGTACCCGGACGTCATGAGCGGCAAGGTCCAGCTCGCATTCTCGAGCATCGCCGGTGCGGTGCCATTCACCAGTGACAATCGCGTGCGGCCGATTGCGACGACGGGTTCCGTGCGCAGCCTGGTCTATCCCAACGTGGCAACCGTGGCGGAATCCGGTTTGCCCGGCTTCGATGTCGACCTCTGGATCGGCATTTACGCGCCGGCCGGCATGCCACCGGCGGTGCTCGCGAAGCTCAACGGCGAATTGAACAAGGTGCTGCAACATCCCGAGCTGAAGGCGGCGTTTGGCAAGATCGGCATCTCCCCGCGCGGCACCAGTCCGGAAGAAGGCGCGGCCTTCACCCGCTCCGAATACGAGAAATGGAAGAAGGTGATCGTCGAGGGCAAGATCAAGCCCGAGTAGCCGGACGAGAGGCCGCACGGCAGTATGTGGAGAACAGGGGTGATCAAGAGTTAACGCTGCACCGACTGGAGTCGCCGGCTGTGATCGGCTGCATCCTACGGACCGGGCGACGCGGCGCTGACCGTGACCTCGATGCGTCCGGTCGCGCGGTTCTTCTCGTAGAAAATTGTATTGCCCTCTAGATTGACATCTCCGAGATCGACATCTCTGTCGGGCAAAATTGCGATGGCCCTCTTGGCGATAAAGACCAGCAACTGGGAATTCTTCTGAGCCTGAACGGCCGACAATCGTTTCAACAGGGCATATAGTTTTTTTTCCTGCCACGCGCCGGGGAATGCGGCATCGACATGCGCCGATACCCGCCGGCCGCCGTGTTCGACCGTGAAGACGATCTTCGACCTCTGCGGTCTGAACTCATCGGGAAAATTTTCATCTTTGAGCCACAGACAATCAAACGTCCGGCACTCGGATGGACGGGTTGGATAGACCTTGCAGCCTGCCCCTTTGTCGCAGAACTCGCACCACTTATTCATCGGCTTGTTCAGCGCAGTGATCGCCATCACTTTGCAACAGAGCGTGCAACTTCCGCAGGTTCTCATGGGACGCTTTCCCGCTACGCCGTTGAGAGGGGCAATGAAAATGCGCCATCTCATTCAAGGAAGCGAAGACGCCGCTCCAGCGGGCCCGATCACGAATGCCGGATCGATTTGTCGTAACCGAGCTTTCGCAGATTCGCCTTCCACAGATTCGGGCGACGGCCATTCGCGCGGATGGGGTTCCAGGTCCAAGGATACGACGGTGCGCAAGACCGGCAAACAAGATTTTGGCGGCCCCACGCCTTGTCTGGACAGAAACAAGAAGGGCCGCCCTGACGGGCAGCCCTTCCATTGTCGAGCCGTGGTCCGGCTAAACCCTGTGACAACGCCGCGGATTAAGCGGCGCCGAGCCCCATAGAGGTAGGGACCCAGCTCACAGATGCCGGCGACCGCGGCGATAGACAATGAGACACTGGATCACCTCCTTTCAGTTGTTGACGACTCGTATAGTTTACGGAGCATTCGGCGATTGTCAAAGCGAGGACACGAGCCGAGATGGAACTCACGCGCGCGCACTGACGTACGTTAATTGTACGCGGGTCCGCGGCTCGATCGTGGCGCGAGTGTGGCATCCGCGATGGCGTCCCAACGCATCACGCTGACGGTTGGATGATGGCCGACCCCGCCAGCGGGCGGAATGCAGTCTAAGGGTGTTTCAGCGGCCTGTTCTCTGGATTGAGACGGTCGGCCTGCTGCACCGAGATCTTGCAGGCAGCTTCGCGCTCGGCTTCGGAGGGCGATTCGCTGTGAGGCCTGTCAAAGGACTGGGGATTTCGCAGACATTCGGCAATGTAGTGCTCGATATACTCGGCGTATTCAGGCGAACCGGGCTTGACGCGCTCCGGCTGGCTGTAGCGGGTAATCATGAACATAAGGACCAGGCCGCCGACGATCGCGGCCAAGGTCAGCCAATCGCGCAGCTTCATGACGCGCCACGTGCCACCCCCCTCGGCACGTCCTTTTCTCGCTGATCCCGTCATGCCAAAAAGGCGATCCGGAAGGAAGGCAAAAAAATAGTCAGCGGCGCCGATGCCGAGCGCCGAGTTCGCGGGCCTCCTGAGCGATGAGCTCGCGCGCCGGGGGCCGCGTGGTGCGCGAGAAGAACATCAAGGAGGATTGAGCGATGCGTCCGTGCGCGCGCCGCAGCAGACGGCACGCGTGACGACCTGTCTGTGGGATCATCGATTGCCGGAGAACATCATGCACAAGACACTCGCTTTATTGGTGGGCCTGTCCGCCATTGCCGTCGCGCAGAACGCCGGCGCCGAAACCTTGAAGGTCGCGGTCGCGCAGCGCGGCTTCTGGAACAGCACCTTCATCGATGTCGGGCTCAAGCAGGGCTACTTCAAGGAGGCCGGCCTCGACATAGAAATTCTCTACACCGAAGGCGGCGCCTCGACGCTCACGCCGGTAATCGCCGGCAGCATCGACATCGCCATGACCAATGGCATTCTCGGCGTGGTGGCGGCCTATGCCAAAGGCATGCCGGTGAGGATCATCAGCGCGGAAGCGACCGGCGCCGCGGAGGCGTTCTGGTACGCGCGGCCGGAAAGCGGCATCAAGCGGCTTGCCGACACCAACAGCAAGACGGTTGCGTTTTCCTCGCCCGGTTCGTCCACCAATCTCATCCTCCTGCAGCTCATCAACCAGGCCAAGGTTGCGCCCAAGCTCGTGGCCACCGGCGGCGCGCCGGGCACGCTCACGCAGGTGATGTCCGGACAGATCGACGTCGGCTGGTCGGTGCCGCCGTTCGTGTTGCAGCAATTGGCGGACGGGAGACTCGTCATCATCGCGCGCGGCAGCGACGTCGCGGCGCTCGCGGAGCAGACGATTCGCGTGAATGTCGCCAACGTCAATGCGCTCAAGGAAAAGCGCGGCGCGCTGGTGCGCTTCCTCAAAGTCTTGAGCCGCTCCATCGACTGGGCCTATTCCGATCCTCATGCGATCGACAACTACGCCGAGATCGCCAAGGTGCCACGTGCGCTCGCGCAGCAGACCCGCGACGAGTTCTTCCCGAAGCAGGCGTTGCAGCTTGCGGAGGTGAAGGGGCTCGACGTGACGCTGAAACAGGCGTTCGAGTTCAAATACATCACCACCCCGATGAGCCTGACGGAGGCGCAGGGAATGTTGGACATTCTCTACAAGCCGGATCACAAGTAGCGGCAGGTTCGGCGGCGAGCGTCGCCAAATACAAACGTCACACATAAAATGCATA